>Ga0182027_10000081_pt1 | contig 139358 bp, 120 predicted proteins | sample 712E1DmetaG_FD_121300 | JGI IMG/M metagenome (GOLD analysis project Ga0182027, IMG submission 121300) | Permafrost microbial communities from Stordalen Mire, Sweden - 712E1D metaG (Illumina Assembly) | ecosystem: Environmental > Terrestrial > Soil > Wetlands > Permafrost | place: Sweden...
GTAATAGTTCTTGGTTCTGGGGCCACCGGGATTTTTTCGATTTCCATTTCTTCAATATTGTTATCGACTACCGGATCATCATAATCGTAATCAACAAGAGGTTCAACCTCTTTTCTTGCGAATTCTTCAGCGTCGGGATCTTTTCGGTATCCGGACTCAATTTCGGGTTCGTTTCTGAGTGTAGCCTCAACTTCAGCTACAGCAGCATTAATTTTCTCAGGATCGGGACTGAATATTCTGTCAACACGTCTCCTGCGTGAACGGATTTTCCTGTCCGATTTCTCAAATCGGACAGGATTTGCATCCATCCGATCATTCAATAGTTCCACCTTTTGGGGAGGTTTATTCTCCCGAACAGTTTTAATATTTTCAGTAGCTGATATAGCTTGCTGATCGAGAATTTTGTAAATCAGATCTTGCTTACGGAGTGTATCAGCTTTTTTTACATTCAACTCTTTAGCTATCTCCCTTAATTCAGAGACCAGCTTCTTGTTCAATTCAAGAATATCGTACATAGATTTTTAAGGAAATTTATTACTTCAATCAATAAAATATTAACTAACGGTAAAGGATTTATTCAAGGAAATTTATAATAATTTGAGTAAGGACTAAATTCAGCAGGAAAATCTTTGCAATAATAAGGATTTACTTATAATATCCAAAATAATAATCAAATTAATTTTTTATTATAAATAAGGAACGTGAAAATTTACTATTTTTAGAGGCTTATCGTGGTCATCATTTGAGAGTTGTTTGAAGAATAGAATTTCAAGTGCTGAAAAGAGCTGGACCATGGGTAGGTTGCCGGAATAAATTGACCTTATCAAAATAAATTTCATTATGAGACAGCTCAAAATTATCAAACAGGTCACCAATCGGGATACTCCCTCTCTGGATAAGTATCTGCATGAAATCGGCAAAGAAGAATTAATTACTGCAGAAGTAGAAGTAGAACTGGCGCGTCTTATCAAAAGAGGTGATCAACATGCACTTGACCGCCTTGTAAAAGCAAACCTGCGATTTGTAGTTTCGGTTTCAAAACAATATCAAAATCAAGGACTTAGTCTTCCGGATCTTATCAATGAGGGCAATCTTGGATTAATAAAAGCTGCACAAAGGTTTGATGAAACCCGTGGGTTTAAATTTATTTCTTATGCTGTCTGGTGGATAAGGCAATCAATATTACAGGCAGTGGCTGAACAGGCAAGAATTGTAAGGTTGCCGTTAAATAAAATAGGATCCATTAATAAAATTAACAGAACATTTGCTTCACTGGAGCAAAAATATGAACGTGAACCTTCTATCGGTGAAATAGCACAAGTCTTGGAAATGGCTCCTGAAGAAGTCAAAGAAACACTTAAAAGTTCTGGTCGCCATGTTTCTATGGATGCACCGCTCACATTGGATGAAGAAGGCACTCTCTACGATGTTATATTAAGCAAAGATACGCCTTCACCGGATAAAGGCTTACTGAAAGATTCCTTGCGTAAAGAGATTGAAAGGGCTTTGTCTACTCTTACATATCGTGAGGCGAATATAATCAAGCTTTACTTTGGGCTGAACGGAAAACACCCCAATACCCTGGAAGAAATCGGTGAAGAGTTTAACCTTACACGAGAAAGGGTTAGACAAATTAAAGAAAAAGCCATAAAAAGGCTTAAGAACACAACCCGTTGTAAAAATCTGAAATCTTACCTCGGTTGATATTGATTTACCGTTTGACAGAATTTGATAAGGAGTTAGAGCTTATTTTTTAGCTTTGCGATTGATTTTTTCATGTATAGAGTAATGTCGCATTCCTAAAAATTTAATGTTTCATAAATCACCAAATCACCAAATCACCAAATAAATAATAAATATCTCTATTTTTGTTAAAAAAACAGATGGAACGTAATATATCACCTTCCCTTCTTGCTGCAGATTTTGGAAATCTGGAAAAAGAGATCACAAAGATCAATAAAAGCAAAGCAAGCTGGTTGCATTGTGACATTATGGACGGAGTATTCGTTCCCAATATTTCTTTTGGATTTCCGGTAGTAGAACTTGCTGCAAAGATATCGGTTAAACCCCTTGATGTTCATCTGATGATTATTGAACCTGAAAAATTCATTGACAGATTTTGTAAAATCGGAATCGATTTTCTTACATTTCACGCCGAAGCCTGCCAACATATCCATCGTGCAATACAACAGATAAAAGGCAATAATGTCAAAGCCGGACTTTCCTTAAATCCGCATACCCCAATTGACATACTTAGGGATATCATTGGAGATTTGGACCTGGTATTGATAATGAGCGTTAATCCGGGATTTGGCGGACAATCATTTATTGAACACACCTATAATAAAGTAGAAAATCTTAAAGAACTAATAATCCGTAGTAAATCAAAGGCAGTTATACAGGTTGATGGTGGAATTAGTAAAGCCAATGCTGAGAAACTTTTTGATTCTGGAGCAGATATTCTGGTCGCCGGCACTTCAATATTTCATTCAAAAGATCCGATTAAGGCAATTGATGAAATGTTGCAGTATGATTAATTCCGGCACACACTTATTATTTATGCCCCGTCTTTTATTTAAATCTTATTCACCTGAAAGTATTATAGCCTTAAATTAGTGATGATCATCTTATATAAGGGGAAGAAGAAAAAATCCGGCAAATAATCAACAATCTTTTTAATCACTCTTCTAATACCGAGAGAAGTTTATGTAACTTTGAGCTTGTATTCTATTTTAATAATATGGGGCTGATTTTGGTTTTGACAGCAAGACAAATCGGTAGGTAAGCATGCCGGGCAACGCATATTAACCCGTAAAAAGGCAGTGCAACAATTTTAGTTGGCGAATCTAATTACGCGCTCGCTGCTTAATCGAATAATAGTAGGTTAAGCTAATTTCTGGTTCCAGGAACCGGAACGGGCTGTTCCTCCAGAACCCTTCCCTGCGGTTATGGATCAAGGGGCACACGTGAGTCGGGGATAGTTCGGAGTATTCTCCATGTTCCGGGCGAAATAAACGGAGATAAGGTATAGTTCGGCTGTTTGTTGCCAGGCTTTACCCGACAATCAATAACAAAATAAGCATGTAGAAATCTTATGGGTTGCTTGTTTGGACCCGGGTTCGACTCCCGGCAGCTCCACGCAGTGTTTATTTAGTGATTTGGTGATTTAGTGATTTATTGATTTAGTGATTGGGGGAAAACATTCCTTTGAAGAAGGAAGGAGTAATTATTAATTTTAATGTGAAAAATATTCTTTTACAAAATTTAATATAACTATGAGGTGAAGTTGGTGGATTTTCGAAAAGGACTGTTCTTAATATTTCAAATTTTCTGAAACGGATCTTAAAATACGATTTATTTAGGCGTCGTTTTTATTGATTTCAGGACATTTCTAATGAAATAATTCCTGAAATGATTTAATAAAGGGATATTAAGATTTTTTTTTTTTTGCATGCATTGGTATTTTAAAATAAAATACTTATCATTGTACTCATTAATTATAAATATTGTAAATTCTAATTTAAACTATCAGTATTATGAAAAAACAATTACTTATACTAAGCTTTGCTTTTTTAGGAGCTGGCTATCTTATGGCTGCTACTGAGGCAGATTCAGCATGGTCTGCAACAAATACAGCAGTTACTAAAGCTATTGACACTGTTTATAAATGCGATTGTGCTCCTACTCTTGATGGTAAGATAACTGAAGAGATTTGGGGTAAAATTGCACCATCTCCAATTGACAGGCCAATGATCAATGAAATACCAAGTCTATGGTCTGCTTACTTTAAAGCATTCTGGAATGACACTGCTATTTTTGTTCTGGGTGTTGCTGTTGACGATAATTTCTGGCCATCATGGAAATCAGGAGCAGCCGACTGGGCATCTGATAAATTTGAAACTTATTTTGATGCAAACGGAACAACAACTTCTACTATATATGGAGCCTCAGATGCAGGTGTTCATGGATTTTATCAGGTTACACATAACTATGATAATCATGATTCAATGGGCGTAGCATTTGTTGGAAATTTTCCACAAACTATAGAAGCTAATACCTGGCAGGCATCATCTGGCTTACTTAAACATGATTCATTAATAGTTGAATGGTGTGTTCCTTTCAAAGTTTTAAAGGACAGTAATGGAACAGCAGTTTCTCCAGTAAATAATTACACAATTGGATTTGATTGTGACTTTGTTGATCTTGATTCAGCAACACAAGCAGCCAGAGGTCGTACAAGACAAATGTGGTCTAACACAAATGCAGGTGGTTTAGGTGAGGCTTGGGGCAATATGAGTGATGCCGGTCTTATAACATTTTCTACTGCCAATCCTCCTGTAATTGTAGGAATTACTAATGTTACTACTGGAACTACTGCTTTAGTTCTTCCATCTATCACAACTGGTATTGTAACTATCCAAGGTACTGACTTAAATGCAACTATTTATAATGCACTTGGTCAAAAGGTATTGGTAAGCAATAATACTAACCAAATTGATTTATCTGGTTTGACTAATGGAGTTTACATTATTAATATTGCTGGTAAATCTGCAAAAGTCATTAAGAACTAATTTAAATAACTTACTTACTTATCATGTTAAAACCCGGTTATTCAACCGGGTTTTTTCTTTTATTAATGATCAAATATTTTTAAAGCGAACTGATGATCAGGGCAATTAAGAATTTTGTAATATTATCTTTAGGTACGGAGGATAATCGAAAATAAAGATTTGAAATTTTGATTTGCCGGATCAAACTCTTATTTGTATACTCGCATAATTTTTATAATATAATAACCATTGGGTAGGATACTTGCAATTGATTTTGGCAGGAAGAGGGTTGGCCTTGCAGTCACCGATCCATTGCAGATTATTGCTAACGGACTGGAAACTGTTCCAACAGCCATGATTATGGATTTTCTTAAAAATTATTTTGAAAAAGAAAATGTAGAATTGATGGTTATCGGATATCCCAAACAAATGAACAATACTCCATCCGAAGCTGTTCCTTTTATAGATGAGTTTATTCGTAATTTCAAAAAGAAATTTCCGGATATGAAATACTGTTTGATGGATGAAAGGTTCACCTCCAAGATGGCATCAGCGACTATGATCGCAGGGGGGCTAAAAAAAATGAAACGACAGGATAAAGGAATGATCGATAAAATTTCTGCTACCATTATTTTACAATCATACCTCGAAATGAGAGATAATACTTCAAATTTCAGATAATATGGTTTATCCGATTGTTGTATACGGATCGCCTATATTGCGCAAAATTGCAAAAGAGATAGACAAGGATTATCCTAAGCTTACAGAGATTATTTCAGATATGTTTGAAACGATGACTGTAAGCGATGGTGTTGGTCTGGCAGCGCCACAAATAGGTAAATCAATCAGACTGATTGTTATAGATGCATCAGAGCTTGCCGATGAAGATGAATCTTTGGAAGGATTTAAAAAAGTTTTCATCAATCCGAAAATCGTCGCAGAAACTGGTGATAATTGGCCCTTTACTGAAGGATGCCTCAGTCTGCCAAATATTCGTGAGGAGATTAACAGACTCGGAACAATAAGAATTCAGTATTACGACGAAAATTTCAATTTTACAGATGAGACGCATGATGGCATTAAGGCACGAATCATCCAGCATGAGTATGACCATCTTCAGGGCATATTGCTCATTGATCATGTTTCTCCTTTGCGAAGGAAGTTATTGAAAAGCAAATTGAATGATATTGCAAAAGGAAAATCGGACGCCAAGTATAAAACGAAGGTTTTAAAATAATAGGAGATACACTTTCCATCTTTTATTCCCACAACAATTATATTTTGAAAGGGAGAAAAGAATTTACCAGTTAGTAGTCAGAATTTGGTAATTTAAGCATTACCAATCCAACTATCTACTAAATTCTAACTACTACTACTCTTATCGGGTATACTTTTTAAATGCTAAACCATAATTATCTCAACGGATGCTTGACCATAATGTCATCTGATTTTAACAAGAGATCTATGTATTGTGCCCTTTTGTATACAAAAGGATCATTTATGTTCTTATTGGAAAGCTTACCCCTGAAATCATCCAGTGTTTTATAATTTTTACTATCCATCCAGTCTTCAAGATCCTTTAGCATGGTTGAGATGTAATCGATCTTATTTTTATAAAGTGTACTAACCACCTGAACGCAATCTGCACCAGCGAGGATCATTTTTGCAACGTCTTTTCCGGTAAAAATTCCGGTATTGCTGCAAATACTGCCCTTAACATTGCCATAAAGCAAACCTGCAAAACGCAATGGCAGACGATTATCTTCAGGAACGCTTAAATTGAAAGGCGAAAAATGGACTTCTTTATCAACATCAATATCAGGCTGGAACATCCTGTTAAAACCAACGAAACCGCTAGCCCCACTTTTATCCATCCGCGATATTACATGCAGTGGGTTTGCATAAAATGGACTTAATTTTACACTTACCGGAATTTTTACCTGCTGCTTTACTGCTCTTAAAATGTCAATCTGTTGCTCAATAATAGTATGTCCATCGAATTCAATATCCCGGGGGACTGCATAGAAATTTAATTCCAAACCATCCACTCCAATATCTGCAATCTGTTTGGCATAGGTAATCCAGGACTCTTTAAAAATTGCATTCAGACTGGCTATTACAGGAATTTTTACTGATTTTTTGACAAATGCAAGGTTGAATAAGTGTTCCTCCGCACCTGCGTGTTCCAGTTTTGGAAAAAGATTAACCATTTCGGCATTGCGTTCGGAATACTCGGTAAGTTTATCGTCCAATTGGGCGTTCTCTAGTTGTATCTGTTCTTCAAACAGTGATTTATATACGATTGCTGCTGCACCTGCTTCTTCAGCTGTTTTGACGTTTTCGATTTTGTTGACGATATTGCTAGCACCTACAATAATAGGGTTTTTTAATTGTATCCCCATGTAACTGGTCTTCAGATTAGCCATAGTATCCTTTTTAAGTTTATCGATTAATATTCATCTGCTAAAGTACAAGAATAGCTGCAAAAATTTGGGCTTTCTTTTAAAAAATTGATAGGGTTGTTGACATATTTTTTGTACTTTGCTTCTGCATTTTCTTACTTCAATTCCAGTCTGTCAAAATGCGTTTATGGGAAATGTTCCTCAATTTGATTTCAGGCAGATACCCTTTATCCGCTTGCTTTTTCCCTTTGTACTGGGAATAGAGATGCTGTCTGTTTTTTCCAATCAAAGTATTATTTTGATTGGTTGTGTTTTGCTAATCCTGATTGCACTTACAACAATTCATTATATTGCAATTTTCAACAAGTTTTCTTTGGTATCGGATGCCATTCTTATTTTTGCCGTTCTTTGCCTTTGCGGGATGCTTTCATATTATACAGCAAACCGGCATGCTGTTCTTCCCGAGGAAAAGGCAACCTATAAGGCAATTATCTACCGACAACCTTCCCAATTACACAAATACAATGCAATTGATTGCAAAACTTATTCTTATGCTTTAAATAACAGGATGATAAAGGTCAGGGAAAATATCAGGATCTATTATAAAGCAGATTCCCTGGATCCTACATTTCAGATCGGGGATACTCTTATTTTTAAAGCACGCGTTGATAAATTCAAAAATAGCGGCAATCCCGGGGAGTTTGATTTTGCAAAGTATATGTTTGTTGATGGCGTTTATTACATGGTTTTCCTTTGCGAAAAAGATATTCAGCCAGGAGGAGATAGCCATAAGTATCCTGTTAAGAGGCTGGCAGCGGATATTCAACAGACAGTTATTCATAAATTTCAGGAATATTCAATTCAGGGAGATGAATTGGCGGTAATATCCGCTCTGGTAGTTGGAAATACAGAAAGACTGGACAAGGAAATCAGGAAGATTTATTCAGCTTCGGGATCGATGCATATACTGGCAGTTTCGGGATGGCATATCGGAATATTGTTTCTTTTTTTAAATTTATTGCTGGGGAAAAGAAATCAGCGGTTTTACTTTAATTTATTCCGCATGGTTGTTATTCTTTCGGGTATATGGCTATACACATTTATAACGGGTTTATCCCCTTCAGTTATGCGTTCAGCCGTGATGTTTTCCTTGTTTTTAATTGGAAAAGGTTTTCGCAGGCAAACCAACAGCTTCAATATTTTGGCTGCATCGGCATTGATAATTTTAGCCTTTGATCCAAATGAAATTTTCATGGCAAGTTTTCAATTGTCGTATCTGGCAGTGATGGGAATTTTATTTTTCCAGCCCAGACTGAACAGGTTGTTATCTTTTCAGAATAAAATTACGGATAATGTCTGGCAACTTTTTACTGTGAGTTTTGCTGCCCAGTTTATTACATTTCCGTTTTGTCTGTATTATTTTCATCAGTTTCCAAACTACTTTTGGCTGACAAATCTTTTAATCATACCATTGGTCTGGATAATAATGATCATTACTGTTCTGTTCTTTTTTACCCTGCCATTTATTACTGCTGCTAAAACAGTTGCCCATGCTTTGGGACTTGCCCTTAAAACAATGAACCTTTTGACAGGAACGATAACCAGTTTGCCCTGTTCAACTATCGGGAATATCCGGTTTGAGCTATTTCACCTTTGTGTGTGCATTGTATTCATATTGACAACAACCTTTCTATTGCTAATGCGAAGAAAGAAATTAATTCTGCCATGCACTGCAGTCGTTATCCTGATCCTTTTAATTTTTGAAATAGTCGTATATCAAAATAATGATAGGAAAAGAGAAATGATTATCTACAAAAATGAAGACGGTATCGCAATAAGTCTTATCACAGGGCATCGACACTTATTGATAGCGGATAGCGCGTTAATAAGCAATTTCAACGATTTTTACCAGTCGACTGTTGATTTCTGGAGAAACAGAGAAATTGTGGGTTCAATGACAACCATAAATCTTGATGAATTGGGGCAAGATACTTCTGTCAATTGTAAGGAAATAAAAATACAGCATACGGAAGGAGAAATTATTATTGATTTCCTTAAGAAAAGGATTTGTATTCCAAACAGAAACAGCCGTCATTATTTCAGAACTCAAAAATGTATAGATTCTGACTATCTGATTGTTAATAATTCAAAAGTCAGGATAAATACAGATCTGTTTCAAAGATATAAAACCAAGACGATCATACTCGAAAGTGAAGTTTCAGGTAAGGCACGTAATTCATTGATAAAGCTTGCTATGCAAAACAATATAGAAATCCATGACTTATACCAATCGGGGGCTCTGCATATTATTTATTAGCATGCTTAGATAAAGCCAATTTGATTTATTAATCGGATTAATATTGACAATAACAGAATTTAGAAATGTTCATTTTCCCAGCTTCATTTTTAAGATTGAATATTGTAGGATTAAGGAGGAGAATTTGTTTATATTTAGGTCTTATAATTATAAACTAAGTAGATACTGTTATGAAAAAACGATTACTTTATATAAGTCAGACGATACTAGTGGGTCTTTTGATTATTAGTCCGGTAAAAGCACAAAGTATAGCTCCTGCTATAGATGGGAAAGGAAATTATTATTTTAGTGTTGGGAATGTTCGTTTTGAGGTGGATCCTTCATTTGGCTCGAGGATTAGTTCCTTAAAAATTGATGGCAATGAGATGATGTTTGTCGATAGTACATTAAACGGTGGTCATGTGTGGGGTTCAAACTTATGGCCCAGTCCGCAAAGTTGGGGATGGCCACCTTCAGTGGAACTTGACAATGATCCTTATACAGGCGGTATTGTGGGTGACTCCGTGTCCCTTCTAAGCGAAGTTGATGCCACGTATGATTCACACTTGCAGTTCAGAAAAACTTTTAAGGCCAGTCTTTCGGACACATCAGTAACTATACGATATACGATGATCAATACAGGTTCTTCTGACAATTCCTTTTCTCCCTGGGAACTGACCAGGGCCCCTTCGGGAGGCATGGCTTTTTTCCCGTACGACCTTATCCATGATACTATTACAGGCAAATTAAGTGAACAGGTACAAAAAGATAAAGGTGTTGCATGGTATAAATATGTAGACATTAATGCGAGCCAAAAATTCTTCGCAAATGGAAGCGAAGGCTGGTTTGCATATATAAATGACAACAAGGAAATTTTTATCAGGAAATTTAAGGATGTTCCTGCGGACAATCAAGCTCCCGGTGAAGCTGAAATAGAATTGTGGTACAATAGTTCCGATACATATATCGAAATGGAAGTCCAGGGAGAATACAAGAACATACCGGCAGATGGTTCGGTTGATTGGACAGATAAATGGTATGTTAGGAATCTGCCCTCAAATATTGCCACAACTGTTGGAAGTCAGGGTTTAATTGATTATGTGCGAAGTATAGTTACACATTCTGCTACTGTATCTGTTAACGAATTGACAATGAATACATTTGAGGTTTATCCTAACCCTGTTGCTGATAGGCTTACCATTGAATCTGAACTATCAGTAACCAGCGATAGTTACGTAACAATTTATAATTTGCAAGGTCAGGAGATGCTCAAACAGAAACTGGTTAATAAAAGATCTGTCATTGAGGTAGGAGCTCTGGCTAATGGGGTATATATTTATGAAATATCTTTAATGAATACTACCAATCGGGGCAAAATCATTGTGAACAGATAAGCAAGTTAAGTTCCAGTAAAAATAAAAAAGAGATTTCTCTTAATTGAGAAATCTCTTTGTGTTTCTTGTATATATAATCAGAAAAAATAAACGACTGGATCAAAAGGAACAGTTAATAATAATTACTAAATCCTATGATCTTCACGAATAATTTTACGTGAGCCGCCATCCAGACTCTTGCTCCAGTCTTTCAACGGATATTTATTCTTTATTTTATCCAGTTCATCGATACTTTTCAGTCTCTTATAAATAAGCTGCCATGCGCAAGGTTGCTCCGCACTGATTTCACATCTGTCTTCGCGTGAACCGCCACAGGGTCCATTCAGCATGTGCTTTGCACATCGTGTAACAGGACAAATTCCACCGAAATCGGCTAGCACACACATACCGCATTGGGCGCATTTTTCAGTCCATACACCTCTGGATTCCAATATTCCGAGGAAGGCTGTGTCCAAACCGGCATAAACAGGTTTATCGGGGAAGCGTTCTGCTATGGCCTGCACTCCGGCGCCACACCCTAAGGAGAGTACGGCATCATTCTTTTTTATTTCCTCGGCTGCACCTTCAATAAATACATTGTCACATTGACGTTCGATAGTGAACTCATTGAATTTCACTGATTTGCCTAATTTCTTGGTTCCTATTCTTAAGGCTGAAGATATAATGGATACTTCCCGTTCACCTCCGGCAAGACAGACAGTAACACAAGTTCCGCAACCAAGTACGAGAATATTTTTATGATCTTTCGTTATATCCAGTAATTCCGGTATCGTTTTTCTTTGAGCAACTATCATCTGAGTGTCTCCTTTAAATATTTTATATATAGTTTATTATCTTTTAATTCTATTTAATTCGGTGTTGGGTGTTAGGTGTTGGGTGTTAGCATTTTGGCAATTGTCATTTTAATGTTTTAAATTATTGTTTTAAAAATGCGATCAAAGTTTAAAAATGAAATAATATAACCGCAAAGGCCGCTATGATTTACGCAAAGTTCGCAAAGTCTTTCATTAGTAAATTACTTCTCCTTTATGGTTCAAAATCCAATGATGTTTCATTTCATTCATCGTTCTCAAAAAATATGGTTTATAATAAATCTATATTTTCTTTGCGTTCTTCGCGCATACTTTGTGTTCTTTGCGGTTTTTTTTTAATTCTTTACTCGAACTATGAATTAAATTTTCCCCTATTATCCAATCTCTATACAATTTGTTTCTTTACTGGATTTGGTCCCAATTCTTTCACAACAGCGACCATTTCATTTATAATACGTACCAGGTCTGGCGCCATTGCAGCTGAAATGTTTACCATCCGTAAACGTTCCTTATCAATACCACATTCATCCAACAAAGCACGTATTGAATTCACTCTTTTCTTTGCATAAAGATTTCCATCAATGAAATGACAACCACCCTCGAGACAACCAGCTACCAATACTCCATCAGCACCATTCTCCAGTGCTTTCATATAATATTCAACCTCTAGTCTTCCCGTACATGGGGTCCTGATGATACGGACATTCGGAGGATATTGAAGTCGCATTGAACCGGCCAAATCGGCGGATGAATACGCACAGAAATGACAGCAGAATGCAAGTATTTTGGGTTCAAATGTATTTTCACTCATGGTTTATGCGGTTTCAACTACATCAAATAATTTATCTATCATAATTTTGAAATGATCGGATCTGAAATGGTTAAGTTGTATAGCTCTTGCAGGGCATTCTGCGGCACATATTCCGCAGCCCATACATTTTGCACTTTCCACTTCGGCTTTATGATCGTAATTTAAAAATGGGGCTCCAAACGGGCATGCTTTAACACATGTCATACAGGAAATACATTTATTCTGATCTACTTTGGATACCTGGGCTCCCACTTCCAGTTGTGTTTTTGAGAGTATCGTTGCAGCTCTTGAAGCAGCGGCTTTAGCTTGCAATATATTCTCATCGATCATTTTTGGGGAATGGGCCAGACCACATAGGAACAATCCTTCTGTTGCAAAATCAACCGGTCTCAGTTTCATATGGGCTTCTACATAGAATCCATTAGCATTCAGAGGGACTTTAAGCATATTTGAGATGACTTTATTGTCTTCATTTGCATCTACCCCGGTACTTAAAATCAATTTGTCGGCTTCGAGGATAATCGAATCAGGGAAATCAGGACTGGTAATTTTTACGGAGCTTAAAATACCATCTACGTCCGAAACAACCGGTAGATCCTGTTCGTCATATCGTATAAAGATGATTCCAGCTTCGCGTGCCTTTTTATAATATGTTTCCCTGAATCCATAGGTTCTGATATCGCGATAGAGAATATAGATATTCGAAGTAGGATCTTCTTTTTTAATTTTCAGTGCATTTTTTATCGCCATCGAACAGCAAAGTCTGCTGCAATATGGTTTTTCAGAATTACGCGATCCAACACACTGGATCATGACATAGGTCTGACCCTTTTTATCTGCTTTTTTCTTGTTTAGAATTTTTTCAAGTTCCAGTTGGGTCAAGATGTTTTTGACAGCGCCGTAAGAATATTCCCTGGTTTGGGCAGGTTTCGCTCCTGTTGCAATGATTATGGTACCACTGGTAAAATCTTTTGGTTTGCCATCTTTCGTAACCTTTATCTGGAAATGCCCGATATGACCTGTAACACCAATAAGATCGGTACTCAGATGTGTATCTATGTTTCGGTGTTTGGTAACGCTTTCAATAAGATTGTTTTTGAATTTTTCAAGACTATCTTTCTCCAGTGTACTGTTAATTGATAACAGGTTACCACCCAGCTGTGAAGATTTTTCGATTAATTCCACATCAAATCCTTGTTCTGCAAGAGATAATGCCGCAGTCATACCACTGATACCGCCTCCGATCACAACACCATTCTGATGAATCGGAATTTTCCCGCCTTCCAAAGGAGAAAGATTTTTAGCACGGGAAATGGACATTTTTACAAGTTCAATGGCCTTTTCGGTTGCTTGTTCAGGCATTGATGAATGGACCCAGGAGCATTGATCCCGAATGTTTGCCAATTCAAATAAGTATGGGTTCAAACCAGCTTCCCTTAAGGTTTCACGGAATATAGGCTCATGGGTTCTCGGAGTGCATGATGCAACAACAACCCGGTTCAGCCTGTTCTTAGCTATTTGGTCTTTAATATTCGATAAACTGGCATCGGCACAGGTATACATTGTATGTGAAGCAAATGAGACACCCGGTTCATTTCGTATCGCTTCTGTTACTTTTTCAACATCGACCGTTCCGGCAATATTAATTCCGCAATGACAGACAAAAACCCCAATTCTGGCTTCTTCATCGCTTACATCATGCTCCTGAGGATATTCTTTAGAGGTTATTAATGTATTTTTAGCAGATGATAGAAGCTCCATTGCCATGGATGCTGCCGCACTGGCTTGCATAACAGTCTCCGGTATATCTTTTGGTTCCTGGAATGCACCTCCGACAAATACTCCCGGTTTGGAAGTGATAAGCGGAGAAAGACGGTCGGTTTCACAAAAACCATGTACATTGGTTTCGATCCCGAGTTTTTTTATTGTATCTGTAATATTGGCTTTTGGATCCAGTCCAACAGCAAGTATAATGAGGTCAAAGTCCTGTTCAACATATTTATTGCCGGGTGCAACAAAACCTAATCTTACATCGTTGGTTTGTGGTACCTGGATTATTCTTGAAGGAATACTTTTTATGTATTTAAGATTATCCATGGCCCTTGCCCGCTCGTAATACTGATCAAAATCCTTACCATGTGCCCTGATATCCATGTTAAAAATCGTTCCGCTCATACCTGTAACATGTTCGGAAGCAATCATTGCCTGTTTGGTTGTTGCCATACAGCAAATGGATGAACAATATTCATTTCCGCAATCGGATTCACGTGAGCCGACACACTGTATCCAGGCAATTCGTTTGGCTTCTTTACCATCATCCCTGCGTACTACATGGCCACCAAAAGGTCCTGCAGCAGAGAGCATTCGTTCGAACTGGATGCTTGTCAGTACATTTTTATAGCGGTTAAAGCCATATTCACCCTTCAGTTCAGCATTGTATTCCTCTATACCGGGAGTTAGAATGACGGATCCAACTTCCAGTTCAATTATCTGGTCATTCATTGAATGTACAATTGCCTTTTTTTCGCAGGCTTCAACACATTCCATACATTCGGAACATTGAGCACAGTTCAGGCAACGCTCTGCTTCGGCGGTAGCATCTTCAGCAGAAAATGCTGCTTCAATTTCGTCAAAACTATCGAATCTTTTATCTATAGAAAGTTCAATTGCCCTGGCGCGATCTTTCTTCTCGATGTTCTTTAGAGAAGGTAAAAGTTCTTCCGGGAAAGGTTTTAGTGTGCTCTCGTACCGGTTTTCTTCCATACTTTCGCCATTGAGAAATTTCACAATGGATTCTGCTGCACGTTTTCCGGCAGCAACAGCCTGAATTACGCTTCCGGGACCTGAAGCATTATCACCACCGGCAAAAATACCTTTTACAGATGTTTCAAGTGTAACAGGATTTGCTTTAAAGCAGCCCCGTTCTATATCTACGCCAATATGTTTACTGAAATCACTATCGAGCATTTGTCCTATGGAAACAATTATCTGGTCTGCATTGATGGTTTTCAGGACTGAGTCATTATAAACGGGCTTAAACTTCCCCTGTTCGTCAAATACGGTCACACATTGTTTCAGTTCAATACCTGTTGCTGAACCATTGCCCATGATTTGTTTTGGTCCCCAACCATTGAAAATGTTAATTCCTTCAGCTAAAGTTGCTTCAATTTCTTCCTTGTATGCAGGCATTTCATCTCTTTTTTCGAGAGATATCAGGTCTACTTTATTTGCACCAAGCCGCTTCGCAGTTCGGGCGACATCAACAGCAACATTACCACCACCAATGACAATTACGTGTCCTTTTGTTTTTGGTTTATTCGTTTGATTTCCGACGAGACTAAGGAATTCAACTCCGTAATCGACACCTTTTTTACTTTCACCCTCAATGCCGAGCTTTCTGCTAACATGAGCTCCTGCACTTATATATACTGCATCATTTTCGGATTGAAGATCGGTAATGGTCTTGTCTTTGCCAATACGACAGTTTAAAACAATGTTAACTCCCCTGCGACGGATGAGTTCAACCTCATAATCAAGTATTTCTTTTGGCAACCTGTATTGAGGTATTCCCCAATAGAGCATTCCTCCTGCACTCTCCCTGGCTTCATATATTGTAACGGCAAATCCTTTATCAGCTAAATCGCCGGCAGCAGTTAGTCCGGATGGGCCAGCTCCGATGATAGCAATCTTTTTTGCACCCGGGGCAGGCCTTTTTTCTTCCGGCAAGGAAAGTTCGCCGGATTTGAATAAGTTCATTTCCTGATCAGTAGCAAAGCGTTTTAATTGGCGAATAGCTACAGAACTATCCAGTTTGGAACGGGTACATACGGTTTCACATGGTGCGGGACAAACCCGACCACAAATGGCTGCCAGCGGATTTCTTTGGCGTATAAGGTTTACTGCTTTGACGTATTCCTTTTTCTTAATTAACTGAATATAGCCCTGTATATTGATATTTGCAGGACACTTTATTTTACAGGGTGAATGTCCCAACTTTAGCATGTTGGGCATATTGGGCACTGCCTGGGCAAAATATTTCTGGATGGCTTTTCTTTTACCCAGGTCGCGATTAAACTTATCATTTATCTCAACCGGACAGGCTTTGGTGCAATCGCCACAATCATTACAGATTTTTTCATCAATATATCTTGGCGACTTTTTAATATAAGCTTTGAAATTTCCAGGTTCGCCCTCAATTCTGTCAAGTTCGGATAGGGTATGGATTTCGATATTTAAATTCCGGGCGCATTCTACCAGTTTTGGCGAAATAACACAGATGGCGCAATCCCCTGTTGGAAATGTTTTATCAAGGTGAGACATCATTCCGCCGATGCTGGCCGATTTACTGATCAGGTATACTTTGTATCCTGAATTGGCAAGATCGAGAGATGCCTGTATCCCGGCGATTCCTCCGCCTTCAACCAAAACTGCGCCAGTCATTTTCTTATTAATAGTAGTCATTCTGTTTAGCTTCTTAATTTAAACAACTTCACGTGACAATTCAATGATTGGTTTTGGGGATACTACACATTTATCCATCCCAAGTTTTTTAGAAGAAATTCCCAGGCACAAACCAAGCAATTGAGTAATGTATACTACCGGCAAATTGTAATCATTTCCTTTAGCCTTAAGAATATCGCTTTGTCTCATATCCAGGTTAATCTGACACATCGGACATGCAACTGCGACACATTGAGCTCCAGATGTTTTGGCCATTCCCAGGACAGAGTTCGACAATTCGACAACAATATCAGTCCGCGTGAGCGCAAAACCTCCTCCACAACATTCAACTTTATGAGGCCAGTCAATACTTTCACCACCCATGGTAGTTATAAGTGTATCAATTATTGTAGGATTTTCAGGGTCATCAAAATTTGTAACATCACGGGGTCTGACCAACAGACAGCCATAATAACTGGAAACTTTTAGGCCATTGAGTGAATGGGTGAAGGCTTTCTTTAGTTTGGCAGCACCAATATCCTTTAACAATACTTCAACAAAATGATACACATTCACGGAGCCATCGTAATCTTCTCCCAGGGCTTCCGACACCTTTTTACGTATTTCAGGATTTGCTTTAATTTCATGGTTGGCTGCTTTCATCCGGTTATAGCAGGCAGCGCAAAAAACAACCATATCAAGTCCCATTTTTTTAACCATTAGCAAATTTGCAGCCGGCAGGGCAAGTGAAAGAAGTTTACCTGTATGATGTGCCGGAGTCGATCCGCAACAAGTCCATCCCTTAATTTCCGCAAGTTCAATGTTCAGCGCCTTTGCAACCTCATTGACCGACATATACTGATCACGCGCTGTAGATTCTGCTGAACATCCCGGATAATATGCGTATTTCATTTGTTTTTGTTTTTAAATTGACCCTAACCCTGCCCTTCCCCTAATAGGGGAAGGGTTGGGATGGGGTCTTAATCGTTTTTCTTCTTAAAAATCCGTTTAATGTATTTCTTGTCCGCTACAAAAGAGGGTAGAAGTGCTATTTTCCCTTTCCGGAGCATCATTGGGAATTTGTCGGTATCCTGAAGATAACTGGATGTTCCTGCTTTGTATGCAGCTATCATTCCCAGATCATAAGTACGGCCAAAAAGCCGGACTGTTGTAAGGAAGGATTTATTAAAAAGACGAACATTCCCTTTTTGTTTCGAAGCTTTTTTCTTCACTGCCATAATACGAAGGGCATCCATCACAGATGCCATATCGATTTTCATCGGGCAGCGCGTAAAACATGTTTCGCAGGAAGCACACATCCAAACCAGATCGCTTTCTAAAATATCATCCTCCTGGTTCAACTGTAACCGACGGATGATTTCACTTGGAGGCACAATAGCAAGACCTGTGACCGGACAACCGTTTGTACATTTCTTGCATTGAAGGCAGGACCTGACATCGACGCCGGAAATTTCCCGAACATCATTTATCAGTGAATCTGCTTTTTTATCCTTACTTATTACAATAGTCATAATTCCTGATCTGTATTGTATTTATAATTCAATTTTTTCTTCCACGTTGTCTTCAACATCTTCTTCACTGTAAACATCTTGTTCCGGTGTTGAAGGAGTTCCTTCAATACTCGGTGCGACTTTTCTGTATACCTTGGAAGGTTTGAGTTTTTTACCATCCACAGTCAGCAGATCGTCTACTTTGATACCAAAATATTTTTCATTCTCGATTAAATAGGGTAGGATCAATTCCCAGTCCTTTTCTGTAAACGGAGTGAAAATACAACCATTAAGTTGCTGTGAAACCAAAGTCCTGTTGGGATCCCTGATGAATGCTGCTCCGCCTGAAGCCAGAGAGAATAAATTGCTTCCCGAATAGGGTTCAATCAATGGAACTATCTGTCCTTCTTCGTTGAACTTTATACCGTTCACAATAACAAAACCACCCTTGTCATGGGGATCTCCTGCCATAAATGATTCGCCAAGAAAATCGAGACTTGTCCCGTTGATAATTACTTTAGGCTTTCCGACAGAATTGATCATAGGACGGCCGGCGGCATTTCCTTTTACAAATATTGATCCTCCTTTGGCGCCATATAAAAAGGTCTGTCCGACATCGCCATGAATGATAAATTTGCCATCCTTAATAATCTGGCCCAACTGGTCTTGCGCATTGCCATGAACTGTAATATTCAATCCATCGATACCGGAAGCAAGATAATCACCGCAACTACCATAAACATCGATACTTACATCATGTGTTTGAGGGCCTAATCCGCACCCAATATATCTTTGTCCGGCACAGTTAAACACGATGAAATTTTTCCATCCCAGCATATAAGCCTTCACAAGATAAGTTGCATCACATTCATTGCCTTCGGGCGGAAATTGTTTGGCATCGATCACCAATATTTTTTCAGCATCTTTCGGTTTCCGGAGATCCTTTCTTGATTCAAAATCAAAAAGCCTGTACACAGTCTCTTCTTTTGTTTCCAGATTTAATTTAGGTAAAGACTTGAGCAGGATATCAAGTTCGGTGCGAATAATATGCAGGATGTGTGAACGTCTCTTTTTCCCGGTAGGAAAGTTTTGATCATTTAATAAGGTCAGTGTATTGATAGCATATAAAACATTGGCGCTGTCCTTACCCAGGTCTCTTATTATTTTGCAGGCTGTCCAGATGTCTCCGAATGACCATTCCGGCACATTGCCTTTTAGATATTCAATCAGGTCTTTTCCTTCTTCAGCATGGTATGAAATCGCCTTCTGGATTTGATCTTTAATAAGGGAAGATCCCGTTTCAGAAGTAAAATCACAACTTTCGGTATTGTCAACGATATGCACCGGAGTATCAAATTTATCCTGGCATTCAAGTCGGTACTTGCCGGTCTTGTCGGGTATAATATCAAATTTAAAAGATCCTCCGTCTGAATAACTACCGCCGCGTGCATTCCAATACTTATCTGCAACCGGACAAATTCTTTTATCGTCTTTTGCCAAACTTGCCAGGGTTGCATCAATCGCCTGTTTTTCAGAGCCAATAAGGCCTACCTGAATTTCACCATCAACAAAAGCAAAGACTTGGGGTCTGAGCATAGCAGTATCGGTAATACCAAGCAATTGAAATTTACCATCGGTAATAAGATTCCGGGCTATAATAAAGAACCATGGGCCATCTGGAGATCCATGCATATGAGTAGCCTGGATCGCGCGATAGATTGCCTGCTTTTCTTTGGGAAGACGATCAAAGTCTAATTCCGTTGTTGGAGCCAGGGCTTCAATAATATATTCTGTCGGATATTTATAGGTTCTTGATAACAAATCGAACATTAGTGCCGACACTTCTGTGTCTGTAATAAACTGCGGGAATATATTTCGTTGTTTAAGATATTCGGTAACAGAGTGATAGTTGGCAAAGTCGCCGTTGTGTACCAAAGCCATATTCATTGCAGTAAACGGATGGGCTCCACCGGGATGCCAAACGCGTCCACGGGTGGGGTATCTTTGGTGAGCGATCCAGATATGGGCACATAAGTCATCAATCTTGTAATATTGTGTGACAGCTTCAGCAAACCCCACAACTTTTAAAATCATAATATTGCGCCCGTGTGACATAACGAATGCCATTTGTTTCTTCGGAGCAACGTAAAATTCTTGATTCAGTTTAAAACTGTTCTGGTTGATCAGTTCATCTTCAGCATCCCTGCGGACAAGCTTTTCAAACTTATTATCCGAAATGAATTTATCAAGAACAGAATCTTTCACCCTTACAAAATAACGGTATACATCGGGTGGTTTCACTTCAAGGCCGGGGATACTTTTCCAATCATCGACAGTATCTAATTTTGATGATTTATTTATATCGAATACCGGGTTGATATATTTCTTTTCGACATCCAAACGTGAGTCAGGGTCGAGATAAGCTATATGTAACATATAACAATCTTCCAGTATCTGTTTGGAAACGCCCAATTGTTCGGGAATAAATCCAACAGCGGCAATTCCTCCGCCCTTACCATTGCCACGATTGTGCATCAACCGGGAGGGTTCATGAATGTGTTTTCCCGGAACCGGTTCGGTACAACAAAATCCAATTACGCCACATCCGCCTTCTGCTTCCATTGTGGCAGGTTTCTCATTTGGGTCGAGATCACCAATCAGTATTCTTTTCGATCTTAAGATACTTTCAATACGATCATCCTGCATACTCTTCTAACTAATTGTGAGACAAGTCTAAGTGCATTAATAAGTCGGTACGGCCGCGCAATTCTTTGACACTATTCATTCCGAGCCGTTTCAATATACCTTTGAGGCCAATGGACCAGGCATTGTAGAGATTGATAATTCTTTGAGTGCCCCAGTCCAGGGATACCTGGTTAATAAGTTCAGTATCTGTTGTAGCAATACCTCTTGGACAACCCCGTCCGGCAGAACACCGGCTGCATCTAAGACAGCTAAGTGCTATCAATTCAGCAGTTCCGATCACAACACCGTCAGCACCAAGTGCGATTGCCTTAGCAATATCAAAATAATTGCGAATTCCGCCACTGGCAATTAGTGTTACGGTATCGCGAGCGCCTTCCGAAACAAGGAAATTGTGAACTTTTGGGATGGCATAATCAATGGGCATGGCAATATTTTTCTTGGCTATATCGGGAGCAGCGCCTGTACCACCATAACCGCCGTCAATGTGAATGATATGAGTTCCTGCGTAATAACTTCCCACAGCAACCATGTCGACATCGGTTGGAGTAGAAACTTTTGTAGAAACAAGGGTCCTGGCATTAATATGTTTTATCCAGTCGATGTGTTTCATGTGATCTTCGATAGAATAAACACTATGGAAAGGGAAAGGAGAAAACAAAGGAATGCCCTGTACTGCTTCGCGCATTTTTGCAACCGAAGGAGTATTTTTAGTACCCAGCAGATGGCCCCCCAGACCAGGCTTGGCCCCCTGAGCATATTTAAACTCGACAATTCGCACCCGCTGAATTGTTTCTTCCCGAACACCAAACAGACCCGTGGCAACCTGTGTAATCATATGATCATCATAAGGTCTGAGACGTTCCATATATCCACCTTCCCCTGAGCAGGAGAAAGTATTCCATGCTGTAGCTGCACGAACTTTCGATAACTGCGTTACATTGCTGATTGAACCAAATGACATACCACCTCCATACCAGGGGACATCAATTTTAATAGTAGGTCTGCCGTCATTTCTTTTATTGAGTTCGAGGCTTAAATCAATTTCATCAAGATTGACTTCTTTCGGTTTTTCAGGATAAACAATGCGTATTCTGTCGAATCCGCCTTCTGAGTTACCGGTTTCGTATTCAAAGTCGTAATCATCGGGCACGATATTCCCAGTTTCAGCCATACGCCAGGTGGCAAGCATCATGTCCGATGGCCAGCGGTTATCGCCAAGTGCTTCCATCATTGGATTTTTCACCATTTTCAGTGCCCCCTGGGGACATTTACTTACACAAAAATGATCCGTTTTTTCACATACGGCTCCATTGCAATTATAACTTAAAGGATTTGCAAAAAGTTTGTAACCGGGTTTAAGAATATGAACGCCTTTTGTGCATGTATTGACGCAGGTACCACACAAAGCGCATTTTTCCTCATCCCGGAAAATAATATATTTTGCGATCTCATTTCGGTACCGGGTAGGGGCAAGTACTATTTTCCTATCAACTACAGTTTGTGGAACGCGTGTTTTTAAAGTATTTTCCGGAATGATCCCTTCCAGGTCAATTTTGTTTTCTAAAGATTGGTCCATAAATTTCTTCTTCTAGTTCATCTTTAAACATAGCGCGGCCAACATCGCCCCGTAGTCGCCTGGCCTCGCGCATACCCATCGCCCCCATCATTTCAACCATCTGCCAGTGCCATGCACCTATAAGATTCGTCATCCTGCCGACGCCATATTTAGGGTCAATTTCTTTATCTAATTTTGCAGAACAATAGTCGCCGGGTTTGCAACTTTCACAAAGGCGGCATTCAACAGCAATCATTAGTGGAATATTAATAGAGACCAGGTCAGTACCACAAATAAGTGCTTTAACGACATGCTCTGGCAGTCCAATACCACCACCTGCAATAAGAGTTACTTCGTCCCTTTTTTCAATTTTTATAAGCATACCGTGAATTTCGCGCACAACATCCTTTATAAATCTGGGATTCTTTGTTCCAATTTCATTACCGTTTGAGTCTGCAATTAAATGGATGACTTCAACATTCATTTTGGTCAGTTCTTCGACTCTTTTTATGGCCCCTTGTTCTAATAGAACCCTGACTGCAATTATTAGATCAGGATGCTCAAGTTTTAATTTACGAATCTGCTGATCAACATTTTTAGTATCCGGAACTTCAACAAGCTTTGTTTTTCCGAGAATATCAGATGACGGTTCGGGAACTTCCGGGTTAAGGTAGAATGCAATATTTTCGAGGTAAGTTTCTTTGTTTTCGAGTTTTAATTCCTTCCATTTTTTTGAATCAATAATAGCAATCAGACCTGTTTGCCTGGCTGTTTCGACTATAAATGGTTCCAAAACAGGAAGTGTATGTGCTTCGGAGGTCATATCGAACAGAACCGGAAATGGAAGGGAAATAATGGGGGGCATCACTGTAGCCATTTTTTCCCCATCAAAACAAAGATGAGCCGGTTTGCTGCCAATATCTACCGATGTGCTGATATACTCCCTTCCATGGATACCATCGCGTGTTGGCCGGACAATTTCAGACATGTCGGTCCACATAGAATCAAAGCCGTGACCCGAAAATTTACCCCTGTAACCGGCTCCTGAAACAGGGACTTTACCGGTTTCGGATTCCAGCCATGTTGTACTGAAGATCTGAGGTGTCCAATAGGAATTGCCTAAAGTCTTGTATTCCGAATTAACGGAAAGCGTAAGCAAATTTTTAGTGCAATTTTGAATACAGGAAAAGCAGCCCATACATTCATAGTACAACGTATGAACTTCATCCAGATCACGTATGAATGAATTTTCTTCCCTGTACCTGTCATAAACACATGCTTTTTTAACACAATTATGACATCTTGCACAGTCCTCCCGCCAGTCAACCACTCCGTATTTACCTATGCGCGGAAGCCTGGGCTGAATATGAGAAGTCTTGACATGATATTTTTCAGGCATACTTTTTCTTTTTAAATTCCAGCTTCGGTAATAATTTCATTAATAATATCTTCCTTCCCTCCTGAAATAATATGAATTCCGCTTAATCCCTTCATTTCTTTTATTTTCCGGATGGTTTCCACACAGATAGCAATACCAGCTTTTTTTTGTTCTTTTAAATCCCCTGCCTCTTTAATTCTTTTTATGTGTGATTCGGGTATATAAAAATCGGTATGTTTATTCAAAAGGTTTATGGCTTCCTCATAACTTTCGAGAGGGTAAATGCCGGCAATAATTGCAACTTTTTCGGTTATGCCTTCCTTGTGCGCAGCATCCAACCATTCCTGAAAATCGGTTGTATTAAAAACAGCCTGTGTTTGAATGAATTTGGCCCCGGCTTTGATCTTTTTCAAGAGCCTCATTATATTCAATTCCATAGGTCTTAAATATGGATTGGCAACAGCGCCGATCAACATTGAGAAATCGCCTTTAATTTTAGTACCGTTAATGAGGGTTTTTTCAATATTCATGGTATTGATAGCATCAATAAGCTGTATGGAATCAATATCATAGACATTCGCCGATTGCGGCATATTTGTGAGGCTCTGATGATATCCCGATAAGCATAAAATATTTTTGATACCCAGGGAAGCAGCACCCAGAATATCGGATTGCAGGGCGATCCTGTTTCGATCGCGGGTTACAATCTGATAAATTGGTTCAATTTCCTGTTGTTTTAATTTAATAGCAGAAGCCAGGCTCGATATTGCAGGGCCCATAGGGTTATCAGCAATATTAATTGCCACAGCTCCGGAACTTTTTAATTTGTCAATAGGAATTGTTTCGATATCCGTTTCCGGCAAATATTCGGCAGTAATAATAAAGTCTCCGGCTTCAATTTTATCAGCTAATAAACTCTTCATTTTTATACCCATTTTTTTATACGTTACTCTTGAACCTTTTGTGTTACGGTTCTCAACTGTTTACTAATAGAATTTATTTCATTTACAATGATGTCCAATTTATTAACCTCAGCAAGATGGACGCATCGGATGTGCCCTCTTCCCAGACCGGTTTCTTCCAGCAATTCGTCAACTGACTCAATTCGTTTTTGTGCACGATAGTTTCCCTGAATGTATTTGCATTCACCCAATTTGCAGGTTGCCAGGATTACTGCATCCGATCCGGTTTCTATTGCTTTTAAAAGGTATAAAAGATTAACCTTTCCCGAACATGGCAAACTGACTGAATTCAGCGTGACATCTGTTGTCCGGTTAGTAACGGATACAATTTCTTCAGCTGACAATGAGTTAGAACAATAAAATAGAGAAATCCGAATCGACTGTTTATTCATTTGGTATGATATGAAAAATCACTAATTAGAATCAAATAATAAAATTTTTTACCATTATTTAACCATTGTGTAAGTAAACCACGATTTTTTGGCTTAGTTTACTTACAATTCAAAAGCAAATATGGAAATCTGATTTACATTTTATTAAAACTCCGGTGTAAATGTATATTAATTTTGTTTTTTTTGGTCTTATCAGTATTAATTTATACACATTCCAAATAATTGGTTTGAAAATGGGGGACGTGTCTTGGCCTATCTATGTTTAGATGATTGTGAATTTAATGAACAGAGTATTAATTCAACATAATAAAAAATATAGTGAAGTAAATCATTTTGCATATTAAGATTGAAGAAACAAGAATTAGCCAATGAGAGTCTTTAAATGAATTCGTTTAGAAAAAATGTTATAACAACACAAAGTGGATAATAATTCAAAAAGTTGATCCAATAAAATATTAAATGAGTATCGGGAATAAATAATAATAAATTTTTGGATCTTTCTTTATAGAATTAATGTTTGAATTTTGGGATCTTTTCCCAAATATAATTTTGAATCCTATAAAAAACTGAACGTTGTTAGAATTTAGTTAACATAGTCCCTAGCTGGACTCAGATACCAAACTATTCAAGGATTGAAATATTCCCCAAATAAAATCAACTAACTTATGCTTCTTTTCTGATACTCATAAAATATTATTTTATAATTTGGCTGCATATAAATACACTAAAAGGTTCTAAAATTGTTAATTGTATGCTTTTTAACACATTAAACTTTCTTCTTTTTTTTATCATTGTAACATCGCTTTATTTTATATTTCCTCATAAATACCGTTGGTTTTTGTTATTATCAGCGAGTTGTTATTTCTATATGTCTTTTATACCAATTTATGTTTTAATTCTGGCCTTTACAATTACCATTGATTTCTATGCCGGTATCTTCATTGAAAAATATCATGATAAAAAGCGTTTATGGTTTCTGTTTGCTAGTCTGTGCGCAAATATTGGCATCTTATCTTTTTTTAAATACTATAATTTTTTAAACAACAACCTAACATCGATTTTCGGTCATCTGGGCCATACAAACCCAATACCTCATTTGAATATTATTCTGCCGATCGGTTTATCGTTTCATACTTTCCAGGCAATGAGTTATACGATTGAAGTCTACCGTGGTAATCATAAAGCTGAACGACATTTTGGAATTTTTGCACTTTACGTCATGTTCTATCCTCAATTGGTCGCCGGACCAATAGAACGTCCCCAAAATCTGCTTCATCAATTTAAAGAGAAACACAGATTTGAATATTTAAATCTAGTTGCAGGTCTACGATTAATTCTTTATGGGTTATTCTTAAAAATGGTTATAGCTGATAACTTATCAGATTATGTTAATACCGTTTATGCTTCTCCTGAAAAGTTTAATTCACTTAGTATAATCATCGCTTTATCCTTTTATTCTTTTCAGATATATTGTGATTTTTGCGGCTACTCATTAATAGCTATTGGTAGTGCCAAAGTGATGGGTTTTAAGCTAATGAATAACTTTAAAACACCCTATTTTTCAAGATCTATCAGTGAATTCTGGCAACGATGGCATATTTCGCTATCAACCTGGTTTAAAGATTATTTATATATTCCACTGGGAGGCAACAGGGTTAAGATATCACGCTGGATGTTTAACATTTTTATTGTTTTTGCAATCAGCGGTTTGTGGCATGGTGCAAATTGGACCTTTGTAATATGGGGCGTGCTTTGGGGATTTCTGAACATTTTGGAATATTTATTTCGAAAATTTATTCCGATTGCTTCTCATGATGAACCTTTTAAACTCCATCACCTGATAAATATTTTTTCAATGTTTATAATTGCTACAGGTCTTTGGGTGTTTTTCAGAAGTGAAAGCATTGGAAAGGCGAAACTTATTTTTGAGTCACTACTTACAAACATTCATATCTCAGATAGTTTTCATGTAAAAACATTTATGTGGGTATTTATAGTATTCTTTTTGGGTTTTGAAATATTGTTTAATAAGCATAGGATTGACAAATGGTTTGAGCCCAGATCCATATATATTCGATGGGCTTTTTACTTTTTCTTCATTTTTGTTATAATTGCTTTTGCAGGTGTAGAAAATATCCCCTTTATATATTTCCAATTTTAAAAAATGAATTTTACAATGAATTTTTCCAACAAAAATCTCTTTTTAGTTCGGGTATTGGTTGTGGGGATAGCATTTTACCTAATGAACCTGGTGTATGCAAAATTTTTTTTCGAAAAGGATATTTTAAATTATTCTCCATTAATTAGCCAGATTAGGGAAATACCGGATAGTTCTGAAATTATTTATTTTGGTGAATCATCCAATATTACTTTTAGCCCAGCAGATCTGGACAAACGCAGTATTGCATCATTAATTAATGATTATTATCCTGATAAAGATATTGCCCAGGTTGGCAAGGGGGCTTTGCATGCTGGAATTTATAAAGTCCTTTTGGAGAATATACCAGAAACTTCAAAAATTAAAACAATAATTGTGACACTTAACCTACGATCCTTTGATGCAAATTGGATTTATTCAAATCTGGAGACAGGACTTCAGAAAGAGATAGTAATGATTAAACCTGATTTTCCTCCTCTGTTCAGACGATTTGTATTATCTTTCAAAGGATATGACAATAAATCTGAAGATCAAAGAAAGCGCCAATTTCTGACTGATTGGCGCTCAACAAAATTGATATTTCCTTTTTCCTTCCCCTATCAAACCGTAACAGATTGGGATAAGGCCATGAACAATACCGGAATCCTGGATAGTGCAGGAAAAAGAGATCCAGCCAATACAGAGCTGGCCTGTCATTTTATTAAGACATATGCCTTTCAGATTGATACTTTGAAAAATCCACGCATTAAGGATTTTGATGATATTGTTAAACTGGCTCATAAACGCGGCTGGAATATAGTATTCAACCTTCTGGCGGAAAATACCGATAAAGCAAATAAGTTGGTAGGAAAAGAATTGACATGGCTGATGCACCAAAATCGTGATTTACTGGTAAAACGATATACTTCCCTGGGAGCAATTGTTGTTGATAACCTAGAGTGTGTTTCAGATAGTGATTTTATAGACAAAGGTTGGACCACAGAACATTACTTTGAAACCGGCAGGAAAATAATTGCAAAAAATGTCGCTTTATCAATGAAACCTTTATATTTTCAGGACTTTGCAGATATTAATATTGATTCCATGAGAACCCGGAGTTGTTTTTCAAATGATTGCGAAGGAAGGACCATTTGGAGCCAGATGCAAACTTTGACAACTGAAATTGCACATTCTGGTAAAAGGTCTTCAAAAGTTTTTAAGGACGATCAATATAGTATAACATTTGAATGGCCGGTTCAAGAAATTCTTTTAGATTCATTCGATTCTGTTGATATTGATTTTTTCTATCGTCAACACTTGAAAAATGAAGAATCGGCACTCTTTCTTATAATAGATGATGGCAGTCCTGTTAATTTTTCTTATCGAAAGAGCCTCTCAGATTTTAATATTCCTTTAGATATATGGACCAATATTCATGAAGTTCTTAAACTTCCAAAGAAAAAACCCAAAAATGGAATAATTAAAATATTTGTAATGAATCCTGAGAGTGAACCGGTTTATATTGATGACTGGCTCATACGATTTTATTAGAGCATTGGCCAGGATAATTATAAATTAAATTAAGGGTATTGCAAAGGTGAAATGCAGTTCGTTATTTTAAACCAATCAGAATCTATAATTCAGACTTAACTTAATTCTATAAAAAATCAACATGGAGTATTGGCAGATTAGTTTTGTACTTGTTTTCTTTTAAAACATTGTAATTTAAAGTAAACCCCAGCATATATCCTCCTCCGCCCGAGCCGCAAAGTTTTAATCCAAACATGCCCGATTGCAGGCCTGATTTCCACAATGGCTTTACTGAATCAGGAATCATCTTACTGAAAATCTGAAATTCAAATTTTGAAAGCTCAAGTAAAGCTGGAAAGAATGTAGCAATCTCATTATTTATCAGGGAATTTATGCAAATATCGTTAAGGTTTTGAAATTCATTCATAATCAGCTCATTGTATTGAGGGTCTTTGCAGTCGTTTAAAAACTGATTTACAAGATTTCCGGTATTGCGAACTGTTTTTGTATCAATCAAAAAAGCAGACAATGGGCCATTTTTATCCAATGAAAAATTCAACTGTTCTATTCCCCTGTCGCTGACCACCAATGGCAAGTTAATATAGCTGACCAAAGGATCAATACCAGAACTGCGGGAATGAAAAAATGATTCCAGAAGGGCCAGATCCTTTTTCCATTTTTCAAGCTCCAATACTCTTCGGAAGCCTAGGGGATTATCTTTCGGGATAATATATTGATTATACACAGCAGCTGTTAATGCCCCCGAGCTTCCCAAACCAAAATTCAACGGTATGGTTGATTCAAAATAAAGTCCGTTTTCGATGTCGCAACTAAATTTTTTGAGATCAAATCTTTGGGATAAGCTACTTATTTTAAGAGTCCTTCTGATATATTTTGAATAACTATCCAAGATCTGGTTAGAAAACTCAATAGACTTGTCAATATTCGCTGATGATATTTCAGGCAATTTCAATATTCCCTGGAAATGAGGGAAAGGGATGACAAGCGCCTGCGGGCGAAGTAAAATTATATATTCACCGAATAAAAGTATTTTGGCAGGGAATTCATCTGTCGACATATACAAGACTATTTAATTTGTCCAGCAGGTCCGTTTGAAACCTGGTCATCAATCCAGATTTCGTTCTCGCAAAATGCTTTTAATTCAGATTCTATAAAATCCAATACCTGGGGCCGGATGCTTCCGGGATAAAGTATGTGCACATTTGGGCCTGCATCAAGAGTAAAGGTAAAATTGAGGTTCAATTGTTGTCTGAAATCCTGAATTTTCCGAATGACTTTTAAAGTATTTGGATGCATCAGTAAATAACCAGGAGTTGAAGACATAATAAGGCCTTGCAATGACAAAGCTTCATTTTCAACGATCTGTGAAAATTTCAATTCATCGCCCGAGGACAAAGAATCAAGCAAACTTTTCAGGTTTTCTCGTGACTGGATCTGACGTGCATCTGCGTATGGATGGTGATCCATTAAAATGTGTCCTGTCGAACTTGATATTTTTTTCGCCGACGAATCAACAATGATTATGGCATCATGGTACGATGAGAAAGTCGGATGTACCAAATCATTGATTGGAATGGCAATTTCATTTGAGGAATTGGCAATATGCGGGGTTAAACCCCATAATACGGTCGAACCATATACCGAACGACATGCACTGCCGGAACCTATCCTTGCAATAAATGAAGCCTTCTGACTAAAGGAATCCTGATTCTGAAAAGTACGGAAATTTTCCTGCTCAATGGTACATAAACACAATGCCAATGCACTAAAAGACGAAGCTGAAGATGCTATGCCGGCTGAATGAGGGAAAGTATTATAGCTTTCTATTTTTAGATGCAATCCATTTAAAAAAGGAAAGAATGGCAATAATCTTTTAAGGAAGAGTGATAGTTTTTTTTCAAAATAATCATTTCGGATCCCATCCAAATATAATTCTAACCCTGTCGATACGCCGGAAATTGAATAATATTCTATTTCCATCCTGGTAACTGATCGTGATAAAGTAAAGCTTACTGAAGGATTATTGGGCAACTGATTACCGTATTTACCCCAATATTTAATAAGGGCAATATTCGAAGGACTTTCCCATACTACCGTTTTTTTCCCCGGAGAATCAATTTTATCCAAACGCTTACATTCATCAATATATTTATTATAAAAATAATTGTCCGTCATAATACTATTTCCTGATATCCATAAACAATCGGCAATCCTTTCTTCCGAAAATATGCCTCCACTTCTGATCGATCCTCCTGAGAGGTAACCAGGATAAAATCGCCACCCCATGCCCCCATGGATTTGATACATCCCCAATAATCGCTGAATAATTGGGATTTTATCGTAGGCATGTTCAATACTTTTGAAAGTATATTTTCATGCTGAACAATTAATTCTTCAAATTCCCGAATCGAATTTGCATTGATTATGCTCTGAGTGATGGCAGAGATTTCAGTAACTCTATTGCTGTTTAATTCCAGGTTAACTCTGAATTCTTTGATACTCGATTGAGACAGGACCTTCTTGCCCAGATAAACAAAATATATATATTCAGAGTATGACGGGATAAAATCTACAGGCCAATAAAACGGAATATCGTGGTTTAATTTATAACTAATGGGGCCGGGGGCTCTTGCACAAGCAACATCATAGCCGGATCCATCGCAAGTCTGCCGGAGTAAATCAAATGGGTCAACCTTCATCCAGTAAGCGATATTGGAAATCAGGGAGGAACTACTTCCAAGTCCAAACATCGGGGAAAAATCAAGATAATTTGTAATGTTTACCGATTTCATATTGTCTGAAAAATCAGCATTTAATTTAAGTGCCTGCAATAAAATCTTTCGGACAAACATGGCGGTGTGGACATCACTGGAATATAAAATGTCAAAATTCTGTAAACTGTATACACTTTGAAACCAAAGTTGATCTTTAACATAGGTATTCCAATAGATTTTTCCGGAGGGGTGGGTTGAAGAATTTATCATCATCCTTTGTCCTAATTTCAAAGGGAGGGCAAGTGAAGTGGCTCCTTTTAAGACAAGGTATTCACCAGTAATCAACAACTTACCATTTGAGTAATACTCGTCCACGGTTATACAATACTATGTTCTCTTAAATTATTTAAAAATTGTTCTACTTCAGCATAGGAAACAGTGCGACTTTTAAAATGCAAGGCTGTTAATTTATTTTCTATATCATTGGCATTCAATGAATTTAGAATTTTTTTCAAATGAAATTTCATATGTCCTTTTTGAATGCCGGAAGTTATCAGAGCCCGAATCGCTGAAAAGTTGTTTGCAAGTCCTGTCGCGGCTGCAATTTGCATTAATTCAGGTGCCGTTGGATTACCTAAAATTTCAAGCGATATTCTGGCGAGTGGATGACTGGAAGTTAATCCTCCGGTAGTGCCAATGGCAAGAGGCATACGCAGGGTATATGTAAAAATATTATCCTCAATTTCTAGATGGGTGAGGCTTTTATAAGTTCCGTCTTTTGCTGCGTATGCATGTCCGCCTGCTTCAACAGCCCTAAAATCATTGCCGGTAGCGATTATAACGGCATCAACACCGTTGAATATTCCTTTATTATGCGTTACAGCCCTGTAAATATCCTTTTCGGCTATTGTGACAGCTTTTCTGAATCTATCAGCGAATTCACCGGATGAAAATTCCTGTGAAGAAATATTCAATTGATCTGTTCTGCATTGCACGCTGCATTCGACAAGGCAGTCAGGGCTATGATTTGATAATATTGACATGATGATGTCGCAATGACTTCTGGCGCCTGTGAATAGCTTGTGAATTGCATCTTTAAGCGCTTTTGCCATTTCTTCGAGGCAGGAGTTGATTAAATTTGCCCCCATGGCATCTACAGTATCGAAGGAAACTTTTATCTGGAAATAATTTTCCAGTACATGTGTAAAATCAAGAAATTCTATCTTTTTAATACCTCCGCCTCTCTTTTTCATCTTCACCAGAAAGTATGCAACACTTTCTTTTAGTTTTTTTTCGATAGCGGGGAAAAAATGGGCTAATTCATCATATGTCCCGGGCCAATTGAAGTGGATCTGTCCGATCTTTAAAGTAGATATTGTATGAGCTGTAAAGCCGTCCTTATTAAACCAGAATTTTGCAGATGAAGAAGCTGCTGCTACTACAGAACTTTCTTCGGTCACCATGGGGACAAAATATATTTTATCATTAATCTTAAAATTGGGAGCAATGCTGTATGGTAAAAAGAAATGGGATACCATATTTTCACTCACTTCATCCATTGAGAATTTGGACATTTTCTTGTCAAACCAGAATTTTTTAAGCAGTGGAATATCAGCCTTGCCTTCAATTAGGGCGTCTGCTAAAACCTGGTATCTATGTTCTTTGTCCAGTTTAGAGAAGCCCTCAATCAATTGCTTTTTATTCATTCTGCAGATCGTTTTTAATTCTGAGATAGGCAGTTGCCATTTCAAGTCCTTTGATCTGGAATTGAACAAATTCACGTAATTGGTCATAGTCAATGGCATACTTAAGAAAAGTAGCCGCCTGGCCATAAATAGAGGGAAGCTTGCTCTTCGACATCAGGTAATAAGCATCCAGGAATGAACGAATCCCTCCCGATATAATGATTTGTTTACATTTGATTTCCTTGTTATGTTCAACAATGCTGTTAATATCATTTATCATCTGTGCGGCTGTATTTCCAATTATTGAAAGTGGTTTCAGAAGTTGTCTTTTTGACGGGATACTTCTTTGTAATTCAATTTTTGCAAAATTTGTTCCGCCATAAGCACCAAACTCAATGGCTTCCAAAGGAAGCTTCATTAGTTCAAGCAAGCTCGCAGGTCCAAAACCCTGACCTACTTCTTTAACTATAATTCTAAGATTGGTGAGCTTAAGAAAATCCTGAATGGATTGGAGTGGCGATAAAATCAATCTGTCACCTTCGGGTTGCAACCATTCCTGGATAGGGTTAACATGAATAATCAGGCCGTCAGCTCTAAGTCTTTCGACCATTCTGATGATTTTACTTACATCTTTATCCAGGATAGCCTTTTCGATTTGACTTATTCCCAGGTTAGCATAGAAGGGATAATCGGGGCCGATGATATCCCTTAAGTCAAAATTTTCGATAAACTCATCGCTGTTCAGCAATATTCTGCAAGATCCGAGGCCCATACCCAATCCAAATTCATGACATGCCTTTGCAAGATTTGAATTAATGATTTTTGCATAATCGGTATCCCCTGTCATACTCGAAATCCAGATAGGATAGAGCAGGGTTTTACTGAGAAAAGTGAAGGGTTTTGGAGTTATGTCTGGGTGGGCATTTAGCAAAGGTTCATAATTGAACCTGTCATCATGTACTGATGCTGAAGCCTGTGAAAAAATGGCAAGATTAAGATGTTCTTTTTTACGATTTTCCATTCTATGCCTAGATTTCTAAATGCTTTGCAATTACAAGTTTTAAAATTTCGGAAGTGCCTTCACCAATTTGAAGTATTCTCTGATCACGGTAAAAGCGTTCAATTTCATTGTTTTTAAACAATCCATAAGCACCGTGTATCTGCAATGCTTCATCTGAAACTTCTTTCGCTATTTCCGATGCATAGAGTTTTGCAATTGCAGCTTCCTTTCCAAATGGTTTATTATTGTCTTTCAACCAGCAACAATAATATAGATAGTTTCGGGTTAACTGGATTTTCATATCCATTTCGGCAAGTTTAAAAGCTATAGCCTGAAATTTTGAGATGGGTTGACCAAATTGTTTTCTATTTTTGGCATATTCGAGAGAGATTTCAAAAGCTCCCTGTGCAAGACCTAATCCCATTGCAGCAATTGACAGACGACCAGAATTCAGAGTGTCGAGCATAATATGCAACCCGTCACCCCTATTTCCCAAAAGGTTTTCACTGGGGACTTTACAGTTGGTAAATATCAATCTTCCTGTATCTGCGGCTCTCCAGATCATCTTGTTGCCGATTCTTTCGCTATGATAACCCGGCAGTGATTTATTAACCAGCAAAGTAGAAAATTCTTTTCGGCCCTCTTTTGAATTGGTTATCAGATGGACAGTAGAGCCCAAAGACAACTGGGAGGCAGAGTTCGTAATAAATATTTTAGAACCGTTTACAAGCCAATGATCATTCTTCAGAACAGCGGTAGTTTCGGTTCCTTTGGCATCTGAACCTGCATTTGGCTCGGTAAGTCCAAATGCCCAAAGATGTTCTCCCGTGGTGAGTAACGGTAAAAAATTTAATTTCTGTTCTTCGGTTCCATATTTGTAAATGGGGGCAATACCCAGGGAATTATGGGCGGCAATTGTAGCCGCCTGAGAACTATCTATTCTTGCTAATTCTTCAACAGCTATAATATAGGACAAACTGTCTAAATTTTGACCCCCGTATTGTTTTGGAATAGAGATACCGAAAAGTCCGAGCTTTCCCATTTTTTTAGTCAGTTCAACTGAGAATAATCCCTTTTCATCCAGTTCGGCTGCGACAGGTCTGATCTCCCTTTCGGCGAAATTTCGTACTTTTTGCCTTAACAAATCATGTTCATTTGTTATAAGAGGATGTTCTAAATTTCTTCCGTTGATATGTTCTAAATCCATTATCAGCTGGTCTTTTATTAGTAATTAACTCAATTAAGTAATCATCCAAGGTCATTGATCCACTTAGGGCTTCTGTGTTCAAGAAATGCAGATACACCTTCACGTCCGTGTTCCGACATTTTAATTTTAGTAATGGATTCCACCGAAGAGCTTATTTCCTCTTCGATTGTTTTATTTAAAAAATTGTTGATCAACGATTTACACTCCAAAATGGCATTTGACGATGCTTTCAATAAATCATTCAGTAGCATTTGTAAATTTTTTTCCAACTCGGCTTCAACAAAAAGATAGTCAATAAGGCCTGTTTCCAGCGCAATGGGTCCACTTACAATTCTCCCTGTATACATGAACAGTTTGGTTTTATGTTGGTTCATCCTGGTCAAAACATACGGCAGCACAGTGGAGGGAACAAGACCTATTCTTAATTCGGGAAATGAAAACCGGGCATTATCTGCAGCAATGGCAATATCACATGCACACATGATTCCATTGGCGCCACCAAATACTGTTCCATGAACCAGAGCAATTGTAGGTCTTGAAGATTGATGAATGGTCTGGAAACAATTTGCCATTTGCTTACTATTCCTATAATTTTCCTGGTAGTCTGCTTTTTCAGATTCTATCATCCATTGTAAATCGGCACCGGAACAAAATGATTTACCTCTGCCCCTCAGGATTATTACACCGATTTCCTTTAATTTTTCAAGTTTTCCAAAACATTCGGTTATTTCATGTATCATTTGTTGATTAAATGCATTATGGACTTCGGGCCTGTTCAGCCAAATCGTTGCTACCTTTTTATTAATTTCAAGTTCGATCGTTTTATATGTATTCATTACTTCTATTTTTTTAGTTACATCCTGTAAATTCCTGAATTTGGTTCAGGAAATGGACGGTTTAGCGACAACGAAATTCCTATTCCTAATACGGTCCGGGTTTCAACGGGATCAATAATTCCATCATCCCACAATCGGGACGTACTATAATATGGAGAGCTCTCCGTTTTATATTTTTCAAGAAGAGTATTTCTTATTTCCTCATTAAGAGTTTTCGACTGATCTGAATCTTTGAGATTTGTGTTTCTTATGGATGTCAGCACCTCAGATGCTTGTTCACCTCCCATGACAGAGATTTTGGAATTTGGCCATACAAAAAGCAGGTTTGGGCTAAAAGCTCTGCCTGCCATGGCATAATTCCCGGCTCCATGCGAACCGCCAGTTATGATGGTAAATTTCGGGACGTTTGCTGTTGCAACCGCATGAACCATTTTCGCGCCATCTTTGGCAATTCCTCTATGTTCAGCATCTTTACCTACCATGAAGCCCGAAATATTTTGAAGAAAAACTAAAGGTATTTTCCGGTGCTTACATAATTCAATAAAATGGGTTCCTTTTAGCGCGGATTCGGAGAATAAAATGCCGTTGTTGGCAAGAATGCCAACTGAATACCCCATAATTCGGGCATAGCCGGTAATCAAAGTCTGACCATAATTTGCTTTAAATTCCTGGAATTTACTTCCATCGACAATCCTCATGATGATTTCATAGGCATCAGTCTTTCTTCTGGCATCAGCCTGGACTATCCCGTATAATTCATCAGCAGGGTAAATTGGATCTTCAATTTTAGATTTATCCAATTTTTGAATTTGCGACCTCGATATAGTGGAAAAAATATTTCTACAGATATCAATTGCATTTTTCTCGTCAGTTGCCAAATAATCAGCAACACCGGAAATTTTTGTATGTACATCTGCACCTCCAAGCTCTTCAGCTGTGACAATTTCACCCGTTGCCGCTTTAACCAGGGGTGGACCTGCAAGGAAAATAGTTCCGCGGTCTTTCACTATTATAGATTCGTCACTCATTGCCGGAATATAGGCCCCACCGGCAGTACATGATCCCATGACAATTGCAATTTGCGGAATACTTTCAGCGGATAGCTTTGCCTGGTTATAAAAAATCCGGCCGAAGTTTTCTTTATCGGGGTAGACATTGGCTTGTTCCTGCAAAAAAATGCCTCCCGATTCTACAATATAGATACATGGCAAATGATTGATGAGGGCTATCTCTTGTGCACGTAAATGCTTTTTAATGGTCTCCTTAACGTAAGTTCCCCCCTTGACAGTTGGATCATTCGCTATGATAATTGTTTCGATTCCTTGTACTAAACCAATACCCGTAATTATGCCTCCTGAAGGAAATTCATTATTATATTGCCCATAGGCTGCAAGTTGTGACAGCTCCAGAAATGGTGTATTCTCGTCAATCAGCAATCCGATCCTTTCATATACTCCTAACTTGCCTTTTGCTTTATGTTTTATAGTGGATGCATTTTCTTTCCCGGAGGTTGTGGATGTGATTAGTTCTTTAAGTTCATGCGTAAGTGCTAAATTTGTAGTATAATTTTGGATGAATTCTTTGGATTGAATATTAATTCGAGTCTTTAATATTTCTGCGCTGTTCATATACTTAACTAAATCGATTTATAGGTTTGGATTAAACTTTTAAATATTTCTATTGTTTTTGTCATCAAAAGAATTGTAAAATTAGTTAAAGATTCTTTTATTTGTAATTAATCTAAATAAAAATAACAAAAATCAGAACTGAACGTTTAGAAAATATGAAATCCACAGAAAAAAGCTTAAATCAAACCAGCAATACATTAGTAACACCAGGGAAAGTTGAAATATTAAAAGATTACAGTTTGGCTGTATTAAGCCGGCAACTGAGTCTGATGGGCCGGAAAGAGGTATTGAATGGCAAGGCAAAATTCGGGATATTTGGGGATGGGAAGGAAGTTGCCCAGATTGCATTTGCAAAATGTTTTAAAAAAGGCGACTGGCGAGCGGGATACTATCGTGATCAGACTTATATGCTTGCGGCAGGACTCCTTACCCCGGAAGAATTCTTTGCCCAGTTATATGGCAATACTGATGAACAACTAAATCCTTCAAGTTGCGGCCGAAATTTCAATAATCATTTTGCAACCAAAAATGTCAACAAAGATGGTTCGTGGAAAATCCTCACAAACGTTAAAAATTCTTCATCCGATATCTCGCCGATAGCAGGACAAATGCCAAGATTACTTGGTCTGGCGTATGCTTCTAAACTATTCAGGAACCTTGAACAGCTTTGGCAATTTTCTCATTTATCAAATTTTGGGAATGAGGTTGCTTTCGGCACGATTGGTGAATCCGGTACTTCGGAAGGGATGTTCTTCGAGACTATTAATGCTGCCTGTATTTTGCAGGTACCTCTTGCAGTTGCGATTTACGATGATGGCTATGGTATTTCGGTACCGGTTAAATTGCAAACGGCAAAAGGCAATATTTCTGAAGTACTAATGGGATTTCAAAAAACCAAAGACAGCAATGGTTGCGAAATATATAATTGCGAGGGTTGGGACTATCTTAAATTGATCAGGATGTTTAATGAAGGCGTTTCAAAATGCCGAAAAGGTCATATTCCGGTTATTTTTCACATCAATCAAATGACGCAGCCTTTAGGTCATTCCACATCCGGGTCGCATGAAAGATACAAATCTAAAGAAAGACTGATTTGGGAAGGAGAATTTGATCCAATCCTGAAAATGAAAGAATGGATCCTTGAAGAAAATATCGCAAATGTTAAGGATCTGGAAGAAATAGAATCGGAAGCATATATTCAGGCAAAAGAAGCCAGAACCAAGGCTTGGGAAAAGTATTCCAGGACATATATTATTGAGAAAAACGAACTCATGTGTATTATTCATGCATTTCCTGAAAATCTCGTCAATTATAGAGAATTGCCGGCCTATACAACTTTATTGGATAAAGCATTTCCAGACAGGAAAGACATTCTTTCCTGTGCAAAAAAAATACTCAGTTTGGCGAGCCAGGCAAATCAGCATGCTGAATCATGCAGTAAACTTGCTACGTGGATATTTGAAATAGAAGAAAAAGGGTCGGAGATATATAGTAGCAATCTTTATTCAGACGATTATTCAAGTCTCAAAACCAATTTAACAGTAAAAGCTGTTTATGCTAAAAATGCTCAACTTGTGCATGGTCGTGAAATATTGACACAGAATTTCGATTATCTGCTCCAAAAATATCCAATGTTGGTGACTTTTGGAGAGGATACCGGGAATATTGGAGATGTCAATCAGGGATTAAGAGGATTGCAGCAGAAGTATGGTGAACTGAGGGTTACAGACACAGGCATACGTGAATCGACAATTATTGGGCAGGGGATTGGCCTGGCCTTACGAGGTTTCAAACCAATTGCAGAGATTCAATATCTCGATTACCTTTTATATGCGCTTTCAACTATTAGCGATGATTTAGCAACTATTCATTACAGGACAAATGGCGGACAGGTTGCTCCCCTTATAATTCGGACCAGGGGTCACAGGCTGGTTGGAATGTGGCATTCCGGATCTCCCATGGGAATGATAATAAATTCTGCAAGAGGGATCTATGTTTGTGTTCCCAGAAATATGACACAGGCGGCCGGGATTTATAATACACTGCTTGAAGGTAGTAATCCCGCACTTGTTATCGAAACATTGAAGGCATATGAGGTCAAGGAATATATGCCGGATAATTTGGGCGAATTTAAGGTAGCTCTTGGTGTGCCTGAGATCATACAGGAAGGAACAGATGCTACATTAGTGACTTATGGATGGTGTGTCAGCATCGCCAGGGAAGCAGCTCTTAACCTAAAACAATTCGGAATCTCAGTTGAAATTATTGATGTACAAACATTGTTACCATTTGATATTCACCATATTATTAGAAAATCGATTGAAAAAACCAATAACATATTATTTGTTGATGAAGACGTACCGGGTGGAGCAACAGCATTTATGATGCAAAAGGTAATGGAAGAACAAAAAGCATTTGACTACCTGGATTCTTTTCCCCGCACCCTGACCGGCAAAGAACACCGTCCTGCATATGGGACAGACGGAGATTATTTTTCAAAACCTAATGCTGAGACTATATTTGAAGTGGTCTATGACATGATGCATCAGGCAAAGCCTGGAAAATTTCCGAAAATTCAAGTTTACCGAAAATTGGAATAAATGAGACCGCTGATTGTTTTTTTTTAATTTTGTAAACTGATTGGTTGTATTGAAGTAAACGAATTATTAAAATCGAATACTTTTTATATAATTTCTTATTTATTAAGTATGCAATTATTATTGGAGCGTATAAAAAGCAGGATAAAATATTCATTGTCGATTGTCTTTTTAGTGGATATTTTCTTTATACAATTCAGCCACGCAAAAGAGCTGATTTCGGGTGTTCATGTAAATCAATACAAAGTTATCAGGGACATAGAATGGGCTAAACCAAAAGGATATAGTCTTACAATGGATATTTATATTCCTCAGACCGGCAAATCAAACTATCCCGTGTTAATTATATATCACGGTGGTGGCTGGCTGATAAATAATAAATCTATAATGGACAGCATGTCAATTTATATTGCCCAACATTCGGAAATTATTGTATGCAATGTAAATTACAGACTATTGGGTGATAACGAGAATACCACTACCATCAATGAAATAATCGAAGATGCATTGGGATCCTTCTTGTGGGTTAAAGAAAATATTTCGGTTTATAAGGGCGATCCTTCAAGAATTGCTGTTACCGGGGATAGTGCTGGCGGACAACTTGCTGCCATGGTGATACTTGGCGGGGACAAATTAGGTTCAGGAGGTTTTAAGGGTAAATTTCCCGGATATAATCCCACTTTTCTTCCGGAAGGTTTGATTGCGGAGGATGTTGTCAGAAAAAAAATTCTTGCAGCACAAGCTGCTGTTCTCAGTTATCCGGCTATCGATGTATACGATAAGTGCTTAAAGGGCGAAGAAACGCAATTAAACTTCTTTTGGAACCTGGCAAAGAAGAATCCAAGGGGATTTTTTGGGGATTCGATTAATGTCCAAAACAATGCTGAGTTATACAAAGCTGTATCTCCTATTTATAATATTCCAACATTGGACCAACGCAAACTACCGCCGCAACTATGCATTGTGGGCTCTAAAGATAAGGCAAATACACCTGTAACAATACAAAACTATGTAGCCAAATTAAAGGATGCAGGTCAACCTGTTGAATATTGGGAATATGAAGGGAAACCGCATGCATTTCTTGATACTAAACCAAATCAATATCTGGGAACAGTATTTTACAGGGATGCTCCACCAGCAATTGACCGGATAATAGAGTTTTTGAACAGGGTTTTTAAGTTATAATTGATTAACTCTTTAAATTTTCATTTTTCTTTGGCAACTTGCTGAAAGGGATGGTAAATTTAAATTCACAGCCTTGTCCTTCATTGCTTTCTACCCAGATTTTACCCTTATGCTGATCAACAAATTCTTTACACAACAATAGACCCAATCCGGTGCCTCTTTCTTCGTTTGTCCCAACTTTGGTATATTTAATATCTATCCTGAAAAGTTTATCCATATCATTTTTTGGGATGCCGATTCCGTTATCCTTTACTGAAATTAAGATATTATCCTTCTCCTTAATTGCAGTCACTGACACTTCGCCATTAATACAGGTAAATTTTAATGCATTATTGAGTAAATTACGCAAAACAGCTTTTATCATATCCCTGTCTGCGATAATCAGATAATCCTCTGTTATTTTTGAAGTTAGATTTATTTTTTTATTGTAAGCCATAGTTCTCATAACTGATAAATTTTCTTCAATGATTTCGCTTATGCTAACTTCCTGAGGATTGAATTTTAAATTGCCTGTTTGTGCCCTGGACCACTCAAGCAGGTTTTCAAGAAGTGCATAACAACTTTTGGCCGCATCGTATGAAAGACGGCTAAAAGTTTCGATACTATCGATATCATATTGACGCACGTTGGTTGAAAGAATTTCAGAAGCTCCAAGCAGGCTGCTAAAAGGATTCCTCAAATCATGCGCTATGATACCAAAAAATTTATCTTTGGTTGCATTCAATTCTTTTAAATCGGTCGCATTTTTTTTCAATTGTTCTTCTGCTTTCTTTTTTTCCGTAATATCTCTTGAAACAATCAGAAGTGACCTTATTATGTTGTTAGAATCACTTTCAGGGACAATTTGAGATAAAAGATAATGCAAACTGTCATCTTCCGGTGAAAGATAATTGTGCTCAATTGTTTCAATTTCGCCTGTATCAATTACTTTTTTGATTTGTGTTGCCCAAAAAGTGTGAAAATCTTCAGAAAATCCGGACTCTTTCCAGCTTTTCCCAACAATATTGGTTCCCCATATTTTTCTGGCCACAGGATTCACATACAAATGTTTCAAATCAGTGTCCAATCGCACAATAGAATCGGGTGAGTTTTCTGCCAGAGTACGAAATTCTTCTTCTCTTTTACGGAGCAGATTATTCATTTCACCGAGATCTTTGGTTCTTTCCTGGACTTTATGTTCCAGCTCCTCATTCAATTTTCTATATTGTTTCTCACTGATTTTAAGATCTTGTTCAACCAACCGTCTTCGTATTATCAGAGATACCTGGTTGCCGATGGTCTCAATTATTTTTTGGTCATCATTTTTTACTGACGATGTTCTAAATACAATGACTCCTCCATACACATTGTCACTCCTGGAAAAACCTATAGCATAGGTGTATTTTATATCCAGTCTTTTCTCAAAATCAATAAAAATTTCCTTGTGGTTGGTGTCATGAAATAAATTGCTAATTCCACCCTCTATTTCATGCAACTTCCCATCCTGAAAAAAATCCAACAATCTTTTTGAATGACCGTCGAATTGAAAAATAGATTTATGGAAATCTAAAACCTGAAACTTCTGTTTTTCACCAACACAGGGCTCAAGACTTTCACTGGAATTAAATAGGATGTCTTTATTATTAATAATTTCAAGTGCAACGACAGTGACATTGTTCAACAGAGATTTAATGTTACCACATATGGTTGTGTATATCGAGGCTATATCATCACTTTCATTTATTTTAGCTGTGGCCGATGACAAAATTGAAAATTGCCGGGCATGCTTTTTCTGAATCTCCTGAATCTTTTTACGCTCAATACTATATTTAATAGTGCGTAAAATACTATCGGAAGTAAGATTGTTCTTAACCAGATAATCCTGTGCGCCTTCTCTCACTGATGCCAGTGCCACGGCCTCATCATCCAGTCCGGTCATTATAACTACCGGAGCAGTTACTTCAGAGGCCTGAATTTTTTTTAAAGTATCCAATCCGACGCTATCCGGAAGTCCAAGATCGAGGAGGATTACGTCAAATTCATGCTTTCTTGTCAATATTAGGGCATCGGCCAATCGGGATGTATGGGTTACAGTATATCTGGTACCCGAAGAACTTATCAAATCTTTTATAATGAAAACATCGCCGGGATTATCTTCTATCAGCAGAATATTCAATGATGTTTCATCATTTCGGAACGAATCCATTCTGTATTGGTTTAGTAATATAAGAAAATGCTTATTTGATATTTTTTGTAGGAGTCATTTTTTTCGGCAAATTACAATAATCATTAAATATATCTTTTAAAAAATTCCAGGAATTAGTTTCAATATGTTAAAAGCTATTCTTTTGGAGGTAGCTTCACCAGAGAAAACCAAAAATCTTCTAAGGATTGAATTACTTTTACAAACTGTTCCAAATCGATGGGTTTTGTGATATAGCAGTTGGCGTGTAAACTGTATGATTTAAAAATATCCTCCTCCGATTGTGAAGTAGTCATAACAACTACGGGAATTTGTTTCAATATGTCGTTGGTCTTAATTTCAGATAATACTTCACGTCCGTCTTTTTTGGGAAGATTAAGATCAAGAAAAATAAGATCTGGTCGGGGGGCATTTGTATATTCGCCCTTTTTAAGAAGAAAATTCATGGCTTCAACACCATCTTTAAGGATATTCAGGTTATTAAGGATTTTATTTTCAATTAAAACTTCCTTAATCAGCCTGGCATCGCCAGGATTATCCTCAATAACGAGGATATCAAAAGCTTTAGTATTATAGTTTTTCATACTCAAGATTAACTCTTTTTTTAAGTATTGTAAAATAAAAAGTAGATCCATTGCCCAACGTGGATTCGACCCATATTTTGCCATCATGCCCTTCTACTATTCGCTTGCAGATCGCAAGTCCTATCCCTGTGCCATCATATTCTTCTTTAGGGAATAAACGTTGAAATATTTGAAAAATTCTATCGAAATATTGAGATTCAATACCGATTCCATTGTCTTTAATGAAAAAAACAAATTGATTTTTCATTTCTTCGCATCCAATATGTATTTTAGGTGTATCAGGACAGAATTTAAGCGCATTTCCTATAAGATTTTGCAGCAACTGCACCATTTGGCCTTCATCGGCCAGAATAGAAGGTAAATTATTGTGAGTAATTTCAGCCTTTTTTTCTTTGATAAAAAGATTTAAATTGAAAACTGCTTTTTGCAATGCATCCAGCATAATAACCTTTGTAAAATTTTTACCTCTGCTTTGGATCCTTGAATAGGTCAAAAGATCATTGATAAGTCCCTGCATGCGTTTTGATCCGTCTACTGCATACTGAATATATTCATTCGCATCGGAGTCCAATTTGTCTTTGTAACGTTGTCCGAGCAATTGTGTAAAACTGGAAACCATTCGAAGTGGTTCCTGAAGATCATGGGAAGCTACATAGGCAAATTGTTCGAGTTCTTTATTGGAGCGCAGTAATTCTTCATTGAGTTTAAACATCACCTGTTCCGTCCCTTTTTTCATCTCCGTGACGTCAAAACACACTCCCACCATTTTATATGGCGTTCCATTCGTATTTTTGTTCACCAATGCTTTGGCATTAATATATTTTTGACCATCCTTCATAAAATGAATTCTATAAATAGTTTCAAAGGGGATATCTTTTTCAAGGGCATTCCTGAGGGCCATACGCAAATGAGGTTTATCCTCTTCAACAAGGCAATTTTCAAAAGATTCATACGATTTGCCAAAAGTTCCCGGTTCGAATCCAAATATTTTTTCCATTCGATCGTCCCATTCAATGGCATTTGTATCTATATTCCACTCCCATATACCAATACTCCCGTTCTCAAGCGCCAGACTTAATTTCTCTTTGGATACCCTAACTTCTGATTCTGCTTTCTTACGTTCAGTTATATCCTCAACAAGAGACAGGACAGATTCCATTTTCCCTTGTCCATTTAACATAACAGAATTATGCCAGGTGCATTCTATAATATTTCCCGATTTTGTATAATTACGGTTTGACGATGTAACATTGGTTTCATTACCACCAATGAGTCTGTCCATCGTATGATTTACAACCGGAACGTCTTCTTCAAAGATTATATTCAGGGTATCTATGCGCTTCCCAAGGGTTTCCGATGCTTTCCAGCCAAATATCCGCTCTGCTTCACCGGACCATTGAATTACAATAAAATCGGAATTCCATTCAACAACAGCCAGGGGAGAATTCTCGAAATGAAATTTCAATCGTTGCTGTGTTTGTGCAATAAGTTCTTCGTTTTTTTTGCGTTCAGTTATATCACGGCTATAGCAAGCCACATGACTTACTTTTCCCTGATCATCAAATACCGGATAAAAACTATGAAAAAATTGGATACCATCGCGTGAGTCCTCAAATTCCAAAGGTTTTCCGGATTTGAAAGTTTCTCGAAGGTGTGCCATGCGAGATTTGGCTAATTCCGCAGGTAAGATCTCGTCGAAATGCTTACCAATTATTTCACCAGATATGTCTCCAAATCTTTCAAGAGCTGTTTTATTCCCCAGCAAAAGTTCAGAATCCTTGCTGAACAGCCAGATTGATTCTTTTGTAGCATCCAATATGCCCCGTAGCGTTGCTTCATGTCTAAATAGTGCATCCTCAATTCTTTTTTGTTCTGTTATATTTCTGAAATACCCTATAATTCCATCGATCTGGCCTTGGGTATCATGTTTGGGAATATAATAACCTTCAAAATATTGAGTGCTTCCGTCTTTTGCAAAAAGAGGTGTAATGACAAATTCAGTTTCTCCTTTTTCAAGCACATTTTTCTTGATTTTAATGAGATTATCCGCCTCTTCTTTTGAAAGTAAATCATAATCCGTTTTTCCGATCATTTCTTGTTCCGTGAGTCCCAACTGGGGATTTATTACACTGGTATATCTCAGATCAGAATCTTGTATTACAATATTATCCAGGGTATTGGTGGCTATAATTTTGAATCTCTCCTCACTTTCACGCAAGGCCTGTTCCATGATATTCCTTTGAGTAATATCAATAAAAGAAACCAGTACTTTGGAAAGACTTTCTTTAAAGCCTGGCATAACAGAAAGATGAAGCATTAGATATCTTTTTCCACCTGTTATTGTTCTAATGGGCATCTCAGCTTCAAAATGACTTTCTCCCATGGCAAGTGCAATGATTTCTTCTTTGAAAACTGCAATTGAATCATCATCGAAATAAAAAAGAAGGTTGGTTATGAGATCTTCTTTTTTATCGACATTAAAAAACAAGAGACTTTTCTGATTCACATCAATCACTTTCACAAGAGAGGCCAGCCGATTTATTTCTTCCTTATGTATGTTAAAATAGGTTCTGAAATCAGAGATTCCATTGTTCTTTAATTGATTAAAAAATTGTTTGACCTGTGAAAAATCTTCTTCCCAGATTGGAACTGCCGCATATTCAAACAGGTTTCTATATCGATTCTCGCTTTGAACAATGTTGTTTAAAATCGGACTTGAAATTTTTCTGAAAATAAACACTCCCGTCACAACCAGTATAATAGCTGCAAGAATTGAGTATCCAAAAGCCTGATAAAAGGGTTTATTTACTTCTTCTATATCAATCTTTGTAACGATTCCCCATTTCAATTCCGGGATATAATCGCAATACGCAAGGACCATGTCACCATTATAATCCAGCCCTTGAATAAAACCGGTATTTTTTTTAAGCGCAAATTGTATTGGGGCACCTTTTTTCGAATTAAGCCCGATTGGTTTTGGATTGGATATCCCAAACCTCAGATGGTCCAGCATGAAAAATGCGGAATCGGACTTCTGATAGGCGATAATCAACTCCCCGGTCCTTCCCAGTATACTGTTGGCTCTCTGCTGATTTTTCAGGAGTTCCAAAACTGTTTTTGGGTCTTTTGATGCCTTATAAATTGACCTGATGAAACTCGTTTGTATTTCAGACAATTCCTGCAAATATTCCTTTTTTTCCTTATATACCACCCTATACACAACCATTATCGAAAAGCCTGTTACCATCAGGGGAATCAAAATCATGATAATTAGTAACTGGATCGTACTTTTTTTGGTTGATACTATCATATTTTTTTATTTCTGCGTAAAAAAATTATCAACTGGAAATAGCAATGATTTTTATTGATATATCATTGCAACAATCGATATATGAAAGATCAATTATTGTGCACTTTTGAATTCAAGAAGCAAACAATATTATGACTGAATATAAAAGTTGATTTGTGCATCTGTTTGAAAGTATTTGAGTTCATTTCATTTACAAATTTAAAAAAAATGGTATTTTAACGTGCATTATTTGCCATATATATGAAAATACTGATGGTTGAAGATGATCCTAAAATATCATCTTTTGTAAAACTGGGACTGGAAAATAACGATTGCATAGTAGACGTTGCATACGACAGTTTAATGGGCGAAAAACTGGTTTTGAAAAAGAAGTATGATGTTATATTATTGGATGTAATTATGCCTGGAATTAACGGCTTTGAACTATGTAAGAAGATCAGGGATAACAATATAAAAACCCCAATATTGATGTTGACTTCACTGGCGTCAACTGAAGATAAGCTTATGGGATTTAATAGCGGGGCTGACGATTATCTTTTAAAACCCTTTGAATTTCAGGAATTACTGGCAAGACTGAAGGCATTAAAGAGAAGAAGCAGTGATGTGATTATTAATCCAGTGTTAAAAATTGCAGATTTGGTGTTAGACACAAATTCAAAAAAAGTAAGCAGGAATAACCAGGATATTAAACTTACTTCACACGAATTTAAAATCCTTGAGCTTTTATTGAATAACAGGGGCCGAGTACTTGAAAGGATTGAAATTGCAGAAAAAATCTGGGGATATTCATTCAATACCGGGACTAACGTTATAGACGTTCATATAAATTCACTCCGCAATAAAATTGATAAAAATTTTACACTAAAGCTCATCCAGACTATTAAAGGTATGGGATATATGATCAGTGAACAGTGAGAAGAGGGTTGTTGGGTATTAGGCGTTGGGTGTTTGCATTAAAAAGTAAACTGGCAGACAATACCCAAAACTTACCTTCCAGGGTGTTATTTATTGAAATTGAAATAGATTGAGTCATGAATTCTGCCAGTAAATAGTGTTATTAAAAGCTTGTTTTATATTTTCCCCTTCCAGGGGGAAATGTCCGAAGGACAAAGTGGGTCATTACAGTCAACAGTGATCAGTTAGCAGATTACAAATCTACTAACTACTGATTTCTAGCTACTTACTCCCGAAAAAAGTCCATCAAACATTCCATTTTTTTTACCTTGCTGAGAAGGAAACCCAATTCTTAATGATTTCTTAATGTAATCTTAATCGGGCCTTAATTCAATCCTTTTCTGAAAGCCCTAATTTCGAATAATGATATTATTCAATTAAATCCAAAGAATAATAAGATTAAGCATCAATGGAAGTGATTTAAACCGGACTATTAACATTACCCTAAATTCTAAAGACATGACAGCAATCGAATTCAACCATCAGTTAATTGATCTCGAAGATAAGTTGTCGCGTTTTGCGATAAGTTTGACGTCTAATAAAGATGATGCGAAAGATTTACTGCAAGACACTATGTTAAAGGCCATTACATACAGGACTCAATATGTTGATTATACAAACCTGAAAGCCTGGACGTATACCATTATGAAAAATACTTTTATAAATAGCTACCGCAAAAATGTTCGACAAAAGACAGTACTGGATAGTACAAAGGATTTATTCCTGCTAAGCCAAAACAGGGACACTTTCAATGTAGCACCAGATTCGATTTGCACAGAAAAGGAAATTAACAACGCTATCGAAAGATTGCATGACGATTTTAAAATACCGTTCAAAATGCACCTTGCAGGATATAAATACAAAGAAATTGCCGATGACCTGAATCTGAAAATCGGTACTGTAAAAAGCCGTATTTTTTTTACCCGTAGAAAATTAATGAACGAACTCAGGGATATTGCTTACAGTGAGGAATAGATGTAATGATTTAGCAGAAAAATCATTATTTATAACATAATGTAAATAAATTGAAATTATTTTAACAGGAATGATAAGCGCAGATCGGTAATATGCCAAAATTTATATCCATTTTGAGGGGGATCAATGTTGGTGGGAGCAGATCAATTCCAATGGCAGAATTAAAAACATTATATGAAGCTTTAAATTTTAAACGGGTAACTACCTATATACAAAGCGGCAATGTTATTTTTAAATGCGACGAGGTCGCGGGCTTATCGCTACGAATTGAAAATAAAATTCGTGAGAGATACAATTATGAAGTTCCTGTAATTCTCAGGACCCTGGATGAAATGAAAGAAATCCTAAAAAGAAATCCATATATAAAAGAAGAAGGAATTCATCAGGATAAACTTCATGTTACTTTTTTGAAGGAATATCCTCATCCTGAATTAATTGACAAGATAAAAACCAATGGTTATGAAAATGACAGATTTGTCGTTGAAGCCAATGAAGTATTCTTATATTGCCCGAATGGTTATGGTAGAACCAAATTGACAAATAGCTTCTTTGAGAGTAAGTTAAAAGTAGTTGCAACCACCCGAAACTGGAATACAGTAAATAAACTTGTAGAGTTGGGTGATGCCATTTAATTATATGCGCGCCATTCTTAGACCTGACCTTTTGGAATTGAGTTAGATCATTTTATCCTGAGGATTGCCTGCCAGCCTTATATAAGTAAATTCTGTTCTGTCAAGTTTTTGTTCAAAGATATGCCCTGTTTCAAGGTGGTCTTCATCATCTTCTTCGTAGTACCAGTTAACTTTAAGGGTTTCAATTTCTTTTTTACTTTCAAGTAGTTCCAGGATTGAAAACAATTGCATTGAAGCGCTGGTGTTCATGTAGTCTATTTCGATATCGAACAGTACTTTTTTGCATTTTAATTCTGCAATCCAATCAAAAAGAGGTTTAAAGGAAGTAACAGGATTATCAGTTATTATACGACCTTGTATTTTTAATTTGCCATCAATACTAAATGTCACGGTTGGCGACGTTTGATTTCCCTTAATGATCAGATTTTCCATTTTTATTGATTCCTAGTGATTCTGAAATTATAATTCATGATACGAAAAGTTAAACAATGGGATCGTAAAAGTTGATTAACATATCATAATCAGCGATGTTTCTCCCAAAATAGGGGTTTGATGTTTAGACCATAAAGATAAGATTTTTCTTAAACTCAGAATAAATAAGTCATAATTCCTACAATTGAGCCAGTTTGTAGCATAATTGAAGGATTTTTAGCAACATGCCTGAATACACCATGCATTGTCTGGATTTTTGAATATTCTATGCAGTGTAATTGTAAAAAAATCCACACCAAAATATAAGGCGTTGCAAACAATTATTATCCCGGAATAAGCATTAGAATTGAAATGAACTCCTGGCTTGCAGCGGCACTTCGGCGGTCAGGAATACTTCGTATGTTAGGTTGTGTGTCAGCTTCTCGGTTAACCCCACTGAAACTAAGTGAAAGAGACCCTGAGCGCAAATTTTTATTATTTAATAAATGATGAAAATATCATTGGATTTCGATGAGATATATCATTCCAATCATTTGATAAAATATATTTTCACTTTTTAACTTTAAAAAAATATAAATACCACCTATGACTACAATTTCATGGACAAATGAATTTGCAATTGATATCAGAAAGATTGATAATCAGCATAAAGAGTTAATTAACCATATCAATGTCCTGTATGATGCTATGATGAACAACAAAGAGCATGGAGAGCTTACTGAAATCCTGGAGAAGCTTACTGTTTATGCCGCGAATCATTATAGGACCGAAGAAGTTTATATGATTTCTTATGGCTATTCTGATATCGATATTCATAGGGTCGAACATCGCACATTTATTAGGCAGCTGGAACTCTTTAAAAACAGATATAGGGATGGAAATGCGGTTTTAACGATTGAATTTATTCTGTATTTAAAACAATGGCTACTTAAACACATAGAAGGTTCAGATAAGACCCTGGGGAAATTTCTGAAAAATTTTGGGATTCAATGAGAAGTTCAAACGACTCGACTGCTCCACCTGGTTACCCGGTAAAATGCTGCTTCGTCGGAATAGATGACAATAATTTTGAGTCCCTATAGAGATATACACAAATTAATTGTTTTATTAACTTTTAATGATCCCTCACTGCCAGTGTATGGGATCATTTTAATTTGCATAAAACATGAGGAATTGTAAAATATATATTTTTAATTAGGCAAATCAGCCATAATAATTTAAATTTATTATGAACTTGAGGGCACATTAATACGAATATTAATCACATTTATTATGTCTGTATTTAACTGGAAAGAAGACTATTCGGTGAGTGTTCCATCGATTGATGCACAGCATAAGAAATTGATTGGCTATATCAATCAACTTTATGATTCAATGAAGATTGGGAATGGCAATAAAGCCATTGCGGAAGTACTGGAAGGGCTGACTTTATATACGGTGATTCATTTCCATGCAGAAGAACAATTAATGATCCAGTTCAAATATTATAATTATCCCTCCCATAAAAAGCAACATGAAGACCTAATTAAGAGGGTTGACGATTTTAAAAAACAATTCACTCAGGAAAATCATAAAATTATTTTTGAACTAGCTGAATTTTTAAAGAAGTGGTTGATTAATCACATCGCTGTGACCGACAAAGTTTTGGGCAAGTACCTCCAGGCAAAGGGCGTCATTTAGTCACCTAATTTATATGACAGGTCAGCCGATATTCTAATTTTAAATCATTACAAATTAATTGACAGCATGAAACAGATGCAATTATAATTTATAAGGGTATTGGCACTCTTTTGTCATCAACCTTTACATATTTGAAAATGCCCTCTGTAACTTTAAGAGGTTCTTCGGATTCAAATTGCCTGTTTACAAAAGCTTCAATGAGAACAGTTATTGAAGTCCTGCCCAGTTTTATTAATTCAACATAACACAACAACATATCCCCTGTGAATACAGGCAATTTAAACACTATGGATTCAATGGATACAGTAACGACCCTGCCCTTTGCAATTTTCTGACTGAAAATTCCACCTGCAGTGTCCATTTGCGCCATTAACCATCCTCCAAAAATATCCCCGGATGGGTTGGTATCCCTGGGCATAGCCAAAACCTGTATTGTCAATTCTCCTTTGGGTTCCAATTCGTTCGTTATTAATTATAAACTAAGTTATTTATTCTTATCAATATTTATTCTATGGGTGTAAAATTTTCAAAATTAGAGTCTTCTAATTACATTTAACTTATAAAAAATAATACAATATGCGGTATTTTTTATTCTTACTTGGCACTCTTTTTTTTGTTTCTTGCGAATACGAACCCAAAGATAATATCTACAAGGAGGTAGATAAAAATGGGAGGCAAGTTGTTACCATAAATTTGGCAGACGCAAAAGATACCATAATTCTCGACGGAACAACATATTTTAAATTGGATTACAATTTAGGTAGCTTGAACTATTGGTATGCATTAATTTATGTTGATAGTTTATTGATAGATTCACTTAATTATGATCACTCTGAATTTTTTACAATTGACCCAAAAGATTTTGATTACGGTTATAAAACCCTTAAAGTTAAAGCTGTTACCAATTCAGGTACAAATAGTTTGGCTGATTTGAACTCGGCAGAGTCCATGACTACCACAAAAAAATGGGTTTTAGGAATTGATAATTACCCGATTGCGACTCATATGTTAGATGTTAAAGCTGTGGACGGAAAGATTAAGTTTACCTGGAATAAATACACTCGCCTGAAATTTGAAAGTTACCTTATTTATTCAAATACTGTTGGTGTTGGCGATGGTATGGTATACCTAAAAGAAATTCCCAACAGGGGAGATACTGTATTTACTGATGACTACTATGTTGGAGGTAACACAGTTTTCGGTGTTTGTATTAAGGTGAAAGAACAATACTCCCCCATGGCAGAGATCGTATATCTGGATTCTACACCGGGATTGTATCCTTTGCAGGTATTGGCCGATAATAAAATTAAATTAACCTGGTCGAAATGCCGGTATCCGGGTAATTTTAATAAATATTCGTTATCCCGAAGTTATTTCAATAATGCAGATTATTTTGAGTCGTCCGATATTAATGACACATCGGCTGTATTTGATAATTTCTTCGGACAGGAATATTTTTTAAGTCTGGTAGTTTCAAGCAAAGAACACTTTCCAAATTGGGATTTATATAGTAAGGAATTAACATATTCATGGGGTGAAAGATCAAATAATTTCAGGTTGCTGGCATTTTCGAACGATTCAAATATTTACTATTTATTAAATGATTGGGGCCAGTTGCAGAAAATTAACAGGGCTGATGAGACCATAATTAAAACCTGGGAAAATGGAAACCAAAATGACTGGTCAGGCGACATGATTCATTTGGATGTTTCAGCAGACAATAAATACGTAGGTTATTCAATTGCAACTGGGTTATATATCCTAAATGCCCCAGATCTGAGTTTTAGAAAATATATCAGTTATGGGTCTTATATGTTTGGATCAATCAATATGCTGGATCAGAATTTATGTTTGATTAATTCCGATTGTCAAACTCCAACAACGTTTTTGTATGACTTTGTTTCAGAGGATACCATTATTAATACCGGGTTTAGAAATAAAGGGATGATTGTGTCCAAAGACGGGACGTTTATCTTTGATATGAATGATTCATCGGTTTATCAACTTGATAATAAAACGCTTACTAAAATAAGTACAATTGACGGATCGTTCTCCTGGTATAATTTTAATCCGATTAATTCAACTCAGTTAATATGTTGGAAGGATAACAAGTTAACAGTGTTTAACGATATCCACAATCTGGCCAATCAAAATGTATATGACTTTCCATATTTACCGGGAAATATTGATCAAATAACAGGAAGACTCGGTGGGTACACAGAGCTTGAAACGGAGTATGCAATCATTGATATAAACTCAGGACAAATTCTTAAAAAAATACCGATACGAACGTGTAATTGTCTTGCCTGGCTTCCTCACTACTATCTTTTTGCAAACTGCATTTATAGTGCATCAGGTTTTAAATTAAGGGTTGAATAATGTTTAAATAGACCATAATTTCCGGAAATACTAAATCGAAGAAATAATTGTAGTTGCATAAACCAGTAATCACAGATGAAAAAAATTACATTTCTTACATTCATACTGATGCTGCCCTCACTATATTTAATCGGACAGAATTTTGAATTTTATATTTGTCCGGGAATTTGCCATTCCAATATGACCGAGTTAAAAGGTTTTCAAAGTGACAGATTGAGGGCAATGGGCGTGCCGGGAGAAATTACAGATAACTTTCCAGCAACTCTTTGTTTTACCGGAGAACCCAGATTAAAGTTCAATAAATTTTCTGTGGGGATTCAGTATTCCTATGCTTCCACAGGAAGCAGAGTTAGTTATAGTGATTATTCTGGTGTATTAAATCTTGATTTGATAAGTAGTTCACATAAAATTGGTCCTTCGTTAGCGTTCTCGGCTTATAATTTTCCACATATGAATATCAATCTGGATATAAATACACCTCTGATCTTTACGAAGGTCACAAAGAAGGATTACAAGGAAATTAATGGTGAGTCCACTTCAATAAAATCTGATTATTATTCAAGGAGTATTGGTATTCAGCCAGCCGCTGAAATAACTTACAGTTTATCTTTTATAATAATTGGTTTAAGGGCTGGTTATTTGTTAGATACAGGCGCTGCTCTTTATGAAAAACACAATAGAGGTGTGTATTTAAGAAATATGACTTCTTCAATCGTTCATTCAAACTGGACAGGCTACAAAATTGATTTTATATTGGGATTTCTTTTATCAAAGTATAAATAGACGGTTGAAACCAATGGATACAATTGCTATCTAAAAACGCTTAATCTTAATCCTCTTTAGACGTAACATTAATCATTACTTTTTAATTCTCGTTCTTTCTGCTTTAGAGGCTGAATCGCAGTCCACATTGAATGTAAAAGTATTGATATATATAGCATAAATTTAATGAGAATACAAATTTGGTCGAATTGACAATTCAAAAAATAGTCATAAAAAAAATTAATCTATGTCTGATTTCGATGCCCGCGCCCGTGAATGGGACAAAGACAAAATACACATGGAGCGTTCTGCTGCCATTGCTACTGAATTTGAGAAAATGATACCACTTAAACATTCCATGAAAGCCCTGGAATATGGTGCTGGCACGGGGATATTAAGCTTTCTTTTAAAAGACCGATTTTCAGAAATTACCCTGATGGATAGCTCCGCAGTGATGATTTAGGTTTGTGAGGGGGAAGCACAATTTCATAAAACTAGTTATGCAATTCCTCTCCGGTTTAATCTTGAGCAAAAAGATTTTCGCGGATTACTTTATTCGAGAACACCATTTTTAATTTTTTTGCATAATGAACATATGTTCATTATCTTTGTATCAAATTTACGACTTGACACGCACTAAAAAAGACAGATTTATTCAGAAAGCTCCTCATTATTATGGTTTTAAACCCCAGGGAGTGCAAACCAAAACGGGTAAAGAAGTCTGCATTCTGTTTGAAGAATATGAGGCTTTAAACTTATGCGATTTTGAATTATTGACCCAGGCAGAAGCGGCTGAGTTAATGAATGTTTCTCGTCCTACTTTTACAAGGATTTATGAAAGCGTGCGACGCAAAATTGCCAAAGCTTTTGTGGAAGGCAGCCCTATTCATTTTGAAGGAGGTAATGTAAAAATCATCAACTGGTATATTTGCAGTCAATGCAAAATTACTTTTACACTTCCTGAAAGCTCCGTCAAATTTTGTCCATTTTGTAAAGCAACCTCAATAACCGAAAACTCTTAAAGCCATGATAATAGCTATAGCTGCCAACGAAAATCATCTAAAGGCGATGGTTGATCCTCATTTTGGGAGATGCAGCTGGTATTGTCTTTACGATACTGACACCAAAATAAGTTCTTTTATTGAAAACCCGGTAGGGCACCATAAGGAAAAGGCCGGGTGCGAAGCTGCAGAACTTTTAATTAATAAAGACATAAATATGGCTATTGCTGGACGCTTTGGCTCGAAAGTAGTAGACGTTTTCAGAAAAAACAACATACAAATGATCGTCCCTGAAGTACAAAGCACAGTATATGAAATTATTAATCAAATAAAATAAAGTATAATGAAAATAGCAATACCCACAAGGGGAAATATAGTTGATGATCATTTTGGTCATTGTGAAGAGTACACCATTTTCAGTATTGACGAAAACAAAAAAATTATTAGTATAGAAAAATTGCCTTCGCCTCAGGGCTGCGGGTGTAAAAGCAACATAGCTGGAGTGTTGCAGCAAATGGGGGTAAATATAATGCTTGCGGGGAATATGGGAGGCGGAGCTTTGAATGTACTGACCTATCATGGAATTTCTGTTTACCGTGGATGTGCCGGAGATGTCCGTCAGTTGACAGAGGCTTTTTTACTGGGCAGTATAAGCGATTCAGGTGAAAGCTGCCATCACCACAATCATGAAGGTGAAGGGCATCAATGTAATCACTAATCCATTTATTGATTTGGTGATTTGGCGATTTTGAAATGAATGATTTTTCCTAAATATAAATAGGACGATACCTTATTAAATATCACATTATAACATTAATTACAATATATGAAAGAGCTGGCACAATTGTATGATGAACATTCGCTTGAAATTATGAGGACAGCTGAAGAAGCGTTGGAACGAGGTGTAGACCGAGTAAAGGAAATAAAGAATTTTGCCCGGAAAGCTGGAATCAAACGCATTGGAATTGCCCATTGCGTATCCTTCCCGAAAGAAGCCGGAGCGGTGAAACAATACTTATCAGACGAATTTGAAGTGTATAGTATTGATTGCAAATGCGGACATATTACAAAGAAGGAAATGCTTGGATGCGAAGGTAACAGCATTATGTGCAATCCTGCCGGACAAGCTGACTACCTGAAAGAAAATAACACAGAACTCAATATTTCGATGGGATTGTGTGTGGGGCACGATATGGTTTTTAATCAGAAATCGATTTCCCCTGTTACCACCTTAATTATCAAAGACAGGGCTAACAAACACAATCCGATGGAAAGCATTCATAGTTTGAAAAGCTAAACTTACACATGGCAAAGCTGTTAGATAAACTTCGCAAAGACATCCGCTTTATTGAAGGGTTGAAAGCCTGCATCAATTGCGGGGTTTGTACAGCTATATGTCCGGCGGCTGCATTCAGTAATTATGACCCCCGACAAATTTTAGATACTATTCAGCACGGCAAGGAAACAGAAATTCAGCAACTCCTAAAAAGCGATACCATTTGGCTTTGTGGTGAATGCCTTTCGTGTAAAACCCGATGTCCACGGGGCAACACGCCTGGTTACGTCATTCAGGCATTACGTGCCTTATCCATTGAAACAGGCCTTTTTGCCGAAAGCATGCAGGGGCAAAAGCAATTGGTTATTAAACGCACTATTGGTGAGCATATTTTAAAATATGGCTATTGTGTATACATTGACGAAATAGATACCGAAATGTACCCCGAACAAGGCCCCGTTTGGGATTGGTTAAAACAAAACCGGCTACAGGTTTTGGATAGACTTGGCACAAGCTATAAAAAAGAACAAAGCGGCACGTTGCGAATAATATCCAAAGAATCCATTGATGATCTTAAAAGGATCTTCGACGAAACGGGGGCTACAAAAAGATTCGAAAAAATTGAAAAGTATAGTCGGCTGAAAGCAAAAGAAGCAGGTATTGACATTGCAAAAAGCAATATCCATTACTTTAAAAAATTATACGAAGAACGGGATTAGAAGTAAAATGCAACCAAGAAGTAAAAATCAACTCTGGGAGGCCTATCAGAAAGAAATAGCAGATAACAACTATTACTTTGGCAGAAGTTGTATCCGCCAAAATTTTTTTCCGGCTGCCGAAGATGTCTTTCTAAAAATAATTCGTAACGAGCTTGGTAAAAATATATATGACGACGCCCGGCAAACCACCTGTACTGGTATAGCCTATCATTCGGGTATTATCCCTTTCGAAACTACCATGACCGTAGTTGCCCGTCATTTTGCCCTGATGAACGATGCCGGATTAGAAAACTTTGTATGTTCGTGCGTGACATCGTTTGGCATTTACACAGAGGTTCTGGAAACCTGGAAACATTTTCCTGAAAAAGAAAAAGAAATAAGAAAAGCCTTAAAACGGGCTACCGGAAAAACCTTTGAAATACCCAAAAACCTTGTTCATTCAAGCGACCTTATCTACAAATTCCGAAAAGAGTTAGCAGCCAAAGCACAATTCAGGTTGATAAATCAGCAAACAGGAAAACCCTTAAAAATAGTTGACCATATTGGGTGTCACTATGCCAAGATTTTTCCCGAAAAGGGAATTGGTGGAGCAGAATTCCCTTTCGTTTTGGCGGGACTCATTGACGAGTGGGGTGGTGCACAGATCGATTACCCAGAGCGTCGTCATTGTTGCGGTTTCGGTTTCAGGCAATACCTGCTAAAATCAAATCGGGGTTATTCGGTCAGTAATTCCAAAATGAAATTAGATTCTATGCAACCTTACCACCCTGATCTGATAATTGCCAATTGTCCTGGCTGTACTTTTTTTCTCGATCGTTGGCAATATGTAATTGCTGAAATGGAAAATAAAACTTATGGTGAAAATGGTTTTGGGATCCCTGTTTTAACTTATGAGGAATTGGCGGGTCTGTTACTTGGTTATAATCCATGGGATTTGGGATTACAATTGCACCAGGTAGCTGTTGAACCATTACTCGATAAATTAGGAATTGAATACCAACCTGGTGAAAAGTACAAAGGGAAACAAGGACTTGATCTGGGAAAACCCTTGTTACCAGATATACTTAAATGTTGTTGATTTGAAAGTAATTGCTAAGAGTTTACATCCCGAAATTAATTTGTAGCGCCATATTTGGGTAGTGAAAGTCACACTAACTTTTCACCTTATTTTTATATGCAATTGAACCAATTTTCAATTTCGTTTTTCATTACGGAATTGCCGAGCTTATGAGCGTATTCGTTTTTTTTATTACAATAGACATAGTCATTTGACCATTTTTTATGATTTACAACTATTTCACGAAGGGCTTTACCAAAATAGCGAATTTCTGCATCCTTTAATGTCGGATGCAGCGAGAGCCTTACCCAACCAGGTTTTTCCGATAAATCGCCTTGTGAGATTTTATTCGTTATTTCCAGAGACCTTTCATAACTTACCTCCAACAGCAAATGGCCATAGGTTCCGGCACAAACGCAACCACCTCTGACTTGTATTCCATACCTGTCGCTCAGAAGTTTAACGATAAGGTTGTAGTGAATGTCGGGATGATAAAAAGATAGAATTCCCAACCGTTTCACCTGTAAATCTGCTAATATTTTAACACCAGGTATACTTCGTAATTCTTTTAAAGCAAGTTGAATTAGTTCTTTCTCACGAGCTTCGATCTTGTCAGTGCCCATTTCCTGTTTAAGTTTTATAGCTAAAGCAGCACGGATAGCCTGAATAAAACCAGGCGTGCCTCCATCTTCACGGGCTTCAATGTTGTCAATATATTTATAGGCTCCCCAGGGGTTCGTCCAATCCACGGTTCCACCACCCGGTTCATCCGGAACCTCATTTTTATATAAAGACGAATCAAATATTAATACCCCTGAAGATCCTGGGCCACCAAGAAATTTATGCGGCGAGAAATAAATTGCATCCAGTTTTTCCAATTCATTTTCAGGATGCATATCAATATCGACATAAGGTGCAGAAGCAGCAAAATCAATGAAACAAACTCCTCCTTGTTCATGCATAATTCTTGCCATTTGGTGATACGGGGTAATTATTCCGGTCACATTTGAACATGCAGTAAAGGCCCCAATTTTAAATTTTCTTGATTTATACTTATCCAATTGCCTTCTCAATTCATTTAAATCTACTAGCAAGTCAGAATCTGGATTCAAAACAACAACGTCAGCAATGGTTTCATACCAACTGGTTTGATTCGAATGATGCTCCATATGTGTTAAAAACACAACTGGTTTATCATCGGTGTCTGTTTGTTCATTATGTTTTTTAGAATGATCGGCTTTTAAGCCAAGAATTCGTTGAAGTTTATTCACAACGGAAGTCATTCCAAATCCTGCGGTTATAATCACATCACTGGAACCTGCATTAACGTGTTTTTTAATAATTTCATGGGCATAATGATAACTTAAAGTCATCCTTGTTCCCGTTTCACTGGATTCAGTATGGGTATTGGCAACAAATGGACCAAATTTCTCAGTAATTGCACGTTCTATCTCGTTATACAAACGACCACTGGCTACCCAATCCGCATAAATCAGTTTTTGAAGTCCATATGGGGTTGTATATTCAGCATCAATCCCTATTATTTTTTCTCTGTATGTATTAAAATAATTTTCTAAAGTCTCCATTTTCAATTTTCAAATTAGTGACTATCCTTTTTCACTAATCTGCCGAAGCAGCTTTTCGTTAACAATCGTTATTTTACGGTTATCCATTTCAAGAATCTTCTCGTTATTAAAATCCGTTAGTATGCGACTTGCACTTTCTCTGGTAATACCTGTTAAGTCAGCAAGTTCTTGTCGTGAAACCGGCAGAGTAAAAGTGTTTGAATCGAAAATTTCATTGGCAAAGAATAAAATAGCATCAGCAATCCTGCCAATGTTTTGTTTTTGTGCATTATTGAGACAATTCTGATAATTCTGAAGTTCGCCTTTGCTTAGATCAAGAATAATTTGAAAAGCAAAATCACCGTTCTCGTATATAAATTGCTTAAAAACGTTTACGTCAATAAAACATACGGTTGTTTCTTCAAGGGCTGTAGCTGTAAAATGGTTTATTTTGTCACCGAATGTACTCGGTAGACACAGATAGGCAGGTGCCTTTGTTATTCTCATTATCCTTTCCCGGATGGGCCCTTTGACATGAATTTTGACCAGGCCGGATTTTATATATACTACATTGGTTGAAAGTGCATTCTGCTTAATTATAATATCCCCTGTTTTAAAACGAGCTTCCGAGCAATTACTGTTCAACTCACCGATTTCATCATCATTTAATTTTTGAGCAGCAACGGATTTTAGGTTACAAAACTTGCAGATAATTCTTTCCATCTATTAAAATTCAATGCGTAAAGTTAGCAAAATATAAAGTGTGCGATATATCACATTTAAGTGTATTAATACGCACATACTTTTCTTTTGATACAATTTATTATACTGATATTTTTATGTTATCAAAATAACAATCAGTACTACGTATATTATACAAAGCGTCATTCAATAAAAATTCATTAAACAAACTTCGCGATGACAAATCATGAAAAATTAGTCATTATTAGCACTATAGGTGCAGAAAACCCTGAGAAGGCAACATTACCCTTTGTATTAGCCGGGGCTGCACAGGCAACTGATGTAGAAGTTGTAATAATACTTCAGGCTAATGCTGTTGCATTAGGGAAAATAGGAGAATCAGAGAAAATAAATGCTGAAGGTTTTATGCCGCTAAAAGAATTAATAAACAGCTACATTCAATTAGGTGGGAATCTTTTAATTTGTTCTCCTTGCCTTAAAGTAAGGAACATTGCCAAAGAAGATCTGATAAACGGCACTTCAATTATCGCCGCAGGTACCGTTGTGACAGAAGTGTTGTCAGCCAAATCCGTTGTGACATATTAATATTTTGAATTCGGATTTCCTTAAATAAGTATTCATTCATTTTAAAATAAACATACGATATGTCTATGGAATTAGAAAATCAGGTAAAAAAGCTCGAAGATCAACTAAAAAAACTTCAATCAACACAGCCAAAAGATCAGATATCTATCATCGTTTTTTCAGGCGATCTGGATAAAGTCTTAGCTTCGATGATTATCGCAACAGGAGCAAGGGCAATGGATACCGAAGTAAAAATGTTCTTCACATTCTGGGGGACAACCATGTTGCGCGATAAGAACAAATCGCCCAAAGGCAAAGATTTCATGTCAAAAATGTTTGGTTTCATGCTTCCTAAAGGCAGCACTAAACTTAAACTTTCGAAACTCAACATGGGTGGCATGGGAACGGCAATGCTCAAAGGTTTGATGAAGAAAAAAAATGTATCATCGCTCGAAGACCTTATTAAAATCGCTGCCGAAATGGGTGTTGAGATCAATATCTGTCAGATGTCAATGGATCTGATGGGCTTCAAAAAAGAGGAGATGATAGATTATCCGAACATCAAATACGTCGGTGTTGGATCGTACCTGTCCGACGCTGGTGAGAGTCGTGTTCAGTTATTTATTTGATCCGTGAATCAACAAATCAGTAAATCAGTAAATCAACACATCATTAAATGGAGTATTATGACAACAGAAGATTTAAAAAACATTACCGCAAATTTTATTGTAGACGCAAGGGGAACCGCATGCCCCGGTCCATTATTGGCAGCTAAAAAGGCTATTGGTGAAATTGAATCCGGTGAAATTATGGAAGTATTATCTGCAGACGAAGGAACGAAACACGATATTCCCAGATGGTGCGAAAAAATGAGTCATGAATTCTTAGGATTCGTGGATACAGATAGTTATACCCGGTTATTTTTGAAAAAAGCGTAAAGAATAAACTATGAGGTGACTATAAAATCCTTTTAAAATACACCTTAAAAATATTTAACCTATTGATTATGGTCTAATTTATTCGTCGCATGATAGCTTACAGCATTAAATTTACTTGTAGTTGCGACGATTCAAATCTCTTTTATGATCCCACGGGCGTTGCCTGTGGCTACTCATATTACAGCCCCCGCAAATGAGGGGCAGGCTCTTCAGACTGTTAAATTTAAGCGGTTTCAAAGTATGATATTGAATTTCTGAATGCTGATTAATTCAAGTAAAATAAAATGTCAAACGAAAATTTTAAGCCGAAAATATTGGTTTTTTCTACCGATAAAATATCCGATCCAGGCATTGATCAGGCAGGACTGCGGAAGATCCACTATTCACCCTCGGTATATGTAATAAGTTTACCTTGTTCATCAGGTATTAAACCTAAATGGATCCTTCATGCATTTGAAAAAGGCTTTGATGGTGTTTTTATTGCTGCCGATGGTCATGAATGTTCCTTTAATTCGAAATGTGCCGATTATACCAATCAGATTATAATGGATTCACAGGCTTTGATGCAAGCAAAGAATATCAGCCCCAAACGCATCCGAATGGCTGCGCTCTGTTCAGTTTGCGCTGAACCTTTTGTCAGTCACATTGAAAACTTCAGCAGGATATTGTCTGAATTGGGTGAAATCAATGTTCCTGCCGTAAGTGTATAAAATATTTTAAAGGAAATGAAGAGAGAGCAAAAGGATAAAAAGTTTGATACCTTGATTATCGGAGGAGGAATTGCCGGGCAGGAAGCTGCATTAAGCCTTGCCGACATGGATTATAAAGTGCTTCTTGTTGAGAAAGGACTTTCCATCGGTGGTAAAATGATCCAGTTGAGTAAAGTATTTCCAACATTGGACTGCGCCGCCTGTATCACAACACCAAAAATGTCAGAAACAGCAAGGCATCCGAATATCACATTGATGTTAAACAGCGAAATTGAAGATATTGCCAAAAATGGAAAAGATTTTCAGGTCAATATTACTAAAAAACCACGCTATGTTATCCAGGAAGATTGCACAGGTTGCCAGGAATGTGAGGTAGTTTGCCCTGAAATAAGGCAGGATGAATACAACTGCAATCTGGCCGGACGTAAAGTTGCATATATACCGTTCAGTTTGGCAAATCCGAGAATTGCGACTATCGACAGGATGGATACTTCGGCGCCATGTATCAACGAATGTCCGGGTGGAGTGAAAGCTTACGGATATATTTCACTTGCAAGAAACGGTCAGTACGAAGAAGCCATGAGACTTCATCTTGAAGACAATCCGTTACCAGGCAGTTTGGGCAGGGCTTGTTATGCCCCATGTCAAAATGCATGTACCAGGGCTGGCTTAGATACAGCGGTTGACATCCGAAAAATCAAACGCTTCTTTGCAGATTATTATTATGAAAAATATCCGGAAGCCCCCGTGGTTGAGATAAAAAATAAGACAGGGAAAAATATTGCGGTTATAGGTTCAGGTCCTGCCGGTCTGACGGCTGCCTATCATCTTGCATTGAAGGGCCATAGCGTAAAAATATTTGAAGCCGCTCCAGAAGCCGGAGGTATGCTAAAGCTTGCTCTTCCCGAATACAGGGCGCCCAAAGATGTCGTTGATAGGGATGTGAAAAATGTAACAGCATTGGGTGTTGAAATTGAAGTCAATAATAAAATTGAAAGTTTAAGTACTTTGAAGGAACAAGGATATGATTGTTTGTTTGTTTCTGTTGGCACCCGCGATTCTGTCAAGCTAAACACAGAAGGTTCTTCCCTGGAAGGTATTGTTACCTGCCTTGATTTTTTACAGGAAGCCAATATCGGCAAAAAAGAAAATCTTGCAGGTAAAAAAGTAATGATTATTGGTGGCGGCAATACTGCTATTGATGCTGCCCGAACCTCTGTACGCCTTGGAGCTAAAAAAGTGACAGTAGTCTATCGCCGCAGCCGGGAAGAAATGCCGTGTTTTGCCCCAGAAATAAAAGAGGCGGAAGAAGAAGGAGTTGAAATTTTAATTCTTCGCAATCCCGTCAAATTTATAGGCGAAAATGGGAAACTGAAACAGGTGCAGTTGATTAAGATGAAACTCAAAGAGGCTGATGAAAGCGGCAGAAGAAAGTCTGTTCCGGTTGAGGGTTCAGAATACATGGAGGATGTGGATTTTGTAATTGAGGCCATAGGATTGAAGCCTTCTACTTCGTCTTTTGCAAACGAGATAGCGCTCAATAAAGACGGAACAATTCGAGTGAATGAAAATACATTACAAACTTCCAATCCATCTATCTTTGCCGGTGGTGACGGAGTTACAGGGGCTTCTACTCTTATAGAGGCTGCAGGTCAAGGCCGGAGAGCTGCTTTCTATATAGATAAATATCTTAAGAATGAAAATTTAGAAGATTTTGAATTTGGCGATAAACTTCCGGCTATAGACAAATCTCCTGTTTATAAAAAATATGGAGATACAAAAATTCCTGCCATTGAAGGTGAAATCAGACCTATTGCAGAAAGAATTAAAGATTTTGAGGAGGTTGAAATTACATACACCGAAACAGAGTTAAAAGCCAGCACATTGCGCTGTATGGATTGCAGTAATTGCAGGGAATGTCATCAATGCGTTTCGATTTGCCCTTCAAATGCAATTGATTTTTCTCAAAAGAAAGAATTGATACAGATCACGGTAGATTCGGTGATAGTAACAACGGGTTATAAGTTGTTTCCACCGGACGGTAAGCCCGAATATGGCTATTCAAAATACGCAAATGTCATTGATTCCATGCAAATGGACAGACTGATTGCACCTACCAGGCCATTCAATAATGTTTTAAGGCCTGGAGATGGTAAAACACCCGATAATATTGCGTATGTATTGTGCACAGGATCGCGCGATTCTGCTATAGAAAATTCGAGTTGCAGTGTTGAATGTTCAAACAATCCCATCTGCTCACAAATTTGCTGCATGTATTCGATTAAACAGGCACAGTTATTAATGGGTGCCTTGCCTATGGCCGACATTACAATTTATTATATGGATATTCGTGCATTTGGAAAGGGATATGAAGAGTTCTTCCAACAGTCAAAGTCGATGGGTGTGAATTTTGTGAAAGGGAAAGTTGCCAAAATAAGAGAAAATGATAATAAAAGCGGGGACTTGATATTGCGTTATGAAGATGTTACCAAAGGTATTGTAAAAGAATCAAATCACGATTTGGTTGTCTTATCTGTCGGAGTATTACCAAATAAGGAGGTTCCAAAAATGTTCAGTAATGAAATACTGGAACTGGACGATTATAATTTTGTCAAACAGACAGATGAATTGGTTAGTCCGGCGTTGACAAGTATCAAAGGCGTTTTTGTTGCAGGTGCCGCCTCCGGACCAAAGGATATTCCCGATTCCATTTTGTCGGCTGGATGTGCAGCTTCCGAAGTTGCAGGTTATCTGAACAGTAAAGAAATCAATCCGGGAAAGAATTACACACTAGTCAAAAAATTGTAAAATGAACACAAGAATTGGTGTATATATTTGTCATTGCGGTGGAAATATTTCCGATTACGTAGATGTGGAAGAGCTTTCGCGAATGTTTCATGCTGAGGACGGAGTTGTTGTTTCAAAAGATGTCATGTTTGCCTGCGCCGATTCTAACCAGAAGGCAATGGTCAATGATATTCAGGAATTAAAGTTGGATGGAATTGTAGTTGCTTCCTGTTCGCCGAAATTACATCTACATACATTTAAGAGTGTTGCTGCCCGGGGAGGACTAAATCCGACCAATTATGTTCAGGTAAATATTCGCGAACAATGTTCCTGGCCTCACTCCGATAAACCAAGAGAAGCTACCGTCAAGGCAGCCGGACTTATCAGGGCCGGAATCCATCGGGTTGCCCACTCAGAATCATTGGAAAATATAGAAATCACGGTTAAAAAATCTGTGTTGGTTATTGGTGCTGGAGTTTCGGGAATGAAGGCTGCCATAGATCTTTCCCGGCTAGGGAACGAAGTCTATCTTATTGAGAAGGACTATTTCGTGGGTGGACACATTGCTCAAAACGAAAAACTTTTCATGTCGGGTCAAAATGGAAAGGATATTGTAGCGAAATTATATGCTGAAATAAAATCATGCAATAATATTACCCTGTTCACAGGGGCAACCATTGAAAAAGTATCTGGCAGTCTTGGTAATTTTCATATCGATGTGAAGGTTAAACCACGCTTTATTAATGGCAAAGCCAGTCGTCAACTTGTAAATAAAGTCATGGAAGAATGTTCTGTTTTGGTGCCCGATGAATTTAATTTGGGACTATCCAAACGAAAAGCCATCTATAAAAATTACAAGGATGCTCTTCCTGATGTTCCGATTGTCGATATTGAGGCCTTGAAAAATGATCCCGGGTTTATTACAAAAAATGAAACTGTTTTTAATTTGAATGAACAACCGGAGATATTATCACTGATTGCCGGTTCGGTATTAGTCTCCACGGGTTTCGATTCGTATCAGCCGAAAGAAGGCGAATTCGGATATAAAAATATTCCCAATGTGCTTACCATCCCTGAGTTCAACCGATTGATGGAATTATGTCCCGATCGTTTGATATACAACGAAAAGCCAATTAAAAAAATTGCTTTTATTTATTGTGTAGGCAACCGTCAGACGAAAGGAGAAAATAAATATTGCTCGCGACAGTGTTGTACTTCAACAATCTATACAGCCATACAGCTGAAGGAGAAATATCAAAACATAACTACTTTTCATTTTTTCAGGGACATTAGAACATATGGCAAACAGGAAGTCCTTTATGAAAAATCTTCAAAACAAGGGGATATCTATCTTCGTTTTGATGAGAAAGAACCTCCAGTTATAGAACAAGTTGGTCAATCTTTAATAGTAAAGGTGAAAGACTACCTGACTGCAAAAAAAGAACTGGAAGTTGAGTCGGATATGGTAGTATTAGTAACAGGAATGGTACCCCGTGAAGATTCGTTGAAAATTTCCGAACATTTTAAAATACCGATTGGCAGCGACAAATTTTTCAATGAAATTCATCCAAAACTCAAACCGGTTGAAACGGTGATCAAAGGTGTTTTTATTGGTGGAGCTTGTCAGGGACCAAAAAATATCAGTGAGTCGGTTCAGTCATCAATGTCAGCTGCTGTAAAAATCAATGCACTGCTTAAGAGTGGAACAGTTTCCATCGATCCAATTATTGCCCGTGTTAATAATGATGTATGCACCTGGTGCGGAAAATGTTCGGTTGTATGCGATTATACTGCCATAAAAGAGATAATAACCGGCAATAAGCATATTGCGTCGGTGAACGCTGCCATATGCACCGGATGTGGAATTTGCGCACCGGTTTGTCCGGTCAATGCCATTGAGATTGCTCAATATACCGATTTGGAAATTGAATCGATGATAGATGGTTTTATGGGAAAAGTTGAAATGAATGAAAAAGAAACTGAGGCCGAAAAAGTCGATGCAGCGGACCTTGTAACGATGAAAGAATATCCTCAAATGTGGAAGAATATCCTGACAGCAATTGATGGAAACAAAAAATCGATACCTCAGATTGCTGAAGAACTGGCTGTTGACAAGGAAGTTATTACATATAATGTGATGACCATGAACAAATACAGTGTTGTCATGGCTTCCGGCATGGACGATAATGAACAATATTATTATTACAAAATAAAAAATTAGTAAAATGGCAAGAGTAAATCCTGAATTTGCAGTTGAATTAGCAAAGTATGGTCTCAAAGATTTTAAAGCATGTTTCAACTGCGGAACATGCACAGCGATTTGCTCTTTATCGACAGAGGAAAATTCGTTCCCGCGCGATATGATAAGATGCTCTGCTTTGGGACTGGAAGAAGATATCAAAGCATCTTTAAAACCATGGCTTTGCTATTATTGCGGAGAATGTTCATCCAATTGTCCACGTCAGGCGAATCCCGGCGAACTAATGATGTCGCTCAGACGATGGCTTACCTCGGTTTATGACTGGACAGGTTTATCTGGGTTATTATACAAGTCGCTGCCATTAAGTATTATAGCTTTTGTATTTACCGCCATAGCAGTAATTGCATTTAGCATTCATGAAAATTTCAATTTGGAAAAGATCATGCACATAGGCCATTATTTCGAAATGATAGCGATTATCAGTGTTTTTGGCGCCATTCTCATTCCCAATATCCTTCGCATGTGGTGGTATGTAATTGGTAGGACCAAAGTAAAGGTTCCTCTTAAATCTTATTTCAAGTCGATGGGAGAACTATTCATACATATGTTTACCCAAAAAAGATCGTTGGATTGCGATGACAACCAATTCAGGTGGTTCGAACATTTTATTTTGGTAATTGGCTATCTCACTTTATTGTTTACAACCGTTTTTCTAGATTGGTTTTCATCTAAAAATGTCCTTATTATAGGTTTGGGATACCTCGAAAGTGCCATTGTCTTTGTCGTTACAATAGACTTTGTATCGAATCGTATTAAAAGAAGTAAAGAAGTAAGTAAACATTCGCAACCATCCGACTGGTTTTTTGTGATATGGTTACTTTTAATGGGTTTGTCAGCTTTTATTGTTCGTCTTTTTATTGATTTCAATATCCTTGAACAAAATAGTTGGATGTATATATTTCATTTAATTGTACTGGTTCAATGGGCAATAATCATCGTCCCTTTCGGGAAATGGACTCATTTTCTGTATCGTTCTTTCGCAATGTATATGGCAAAACTAAAGATAACCCAATAGACAATGAAAATAATAACCCTTATAGAGAACATGGTAAACAGCGGTGACCTTCATGGAGAGCATGGATTATCCCTGTATATTGAGACCTCTGATCAAAAAATACTGTTCGATACGGGCCAAAGTGGGATGTTTCTACAAAATGCCAAAACATTAGGTATCTCAATTGAAGAAATTGACAGTCTTGTACTTTCACATGGGCATTACGACCATACTGGTGGGCTATATCCATTTCTTGAAAAGAATAGTAAAGCAAAAGTGTATGCCAAACGCAATATATTTATTCCCAAATACAAGAACAAAAAACAATTCATTGGGACAGTAAACAAGGAAGAACTTCTCAAAAACAGGTTGGTCTATATTGATTCGATTACAGAAATTGCCAATAGTTTATTTTTAATGCCCGAGATCAATATTTATAATTCGGTTGACACTAATTTTGAAAGTTTTACAAGGAAAGTGGGCAATAAACATGCTACCGACTATTTTGATGATGAATTATTCATGGTTATTAAACAGCCTAAACATATTAACATCATTACAGCATGTTCGCACAGGGGCATCAGCAATATTTGCACAACGGCTATCGACCACTTTAAGCTACCTGTCGATTTAATTCTGGGTGGTTTCCATATGAAAGAATGCAAAGTTGAACAATATGTCGATATTACTCACTACTTCAGGTTGCTTCAACCCAAATCAATCGGGGCTTGCCATTGCACAGGTATTGAAAAATTTGCTGATCTATACCGCGAATGCCAGACACATATATTTTATAATTTTACCGGTAACACAATAGCAATAAAATAAATCTATGAGTAGTTTCGATGCCCGCGCCCGTGAATGGGACAAAGACAAAATACACATGGAGCGTTCTGCTGCCATTGCTGCTGAATTTGAGAAAATGATACCACTTAAACATTCCATGAAAGCCCTGGAATATGGTGCTGGCACGGGGATATTAAGCTTTCTTTTAAAAGACCGGTTTTCAGAAATTACCCTGATGGATAATTCACAGGAAATGATAAATGTTTGCGTTGAAAAGGTAGAATATTTTAATTCAAAACATATTACTCCTCTATGGTATGACCTGGAACATAAGGATTTTGATGGTAAATTCGATATCATTTATAATCAAATGGTTTTGCATCATGTAAATGATGTGGAGAGCATGATTAAAAAGTTTTATGCTCTCTTAAATGAGGATGGATACCTGGCCATTGCCGACTTATACACCGAAGATGGTTCGTTTCACGGACCTGATGTTAAAGTTTATTTGGGCTTCGATCCCGATAAGCTCACCGAAATCCTCAAAAATGCAGGGTTTAAAAACATAGAATACAAAACTTGTTTTGAAATGAAACGTGATTCAGGCAAAAAATATCCCGTATTTTTACTGATTGCTAAAAAATAATCTTGTTATGAAAAGGAATATTATTGCTTTATTGTTAATGCTTTTTGTCGCAAATGGCGCGTATTCTCAAATAATCTCAGGATGTGAGAATGTTTCGGCATTCAATAAGACCAGTAAGCCGGATATGGGTATTATAATTAGTTCAGGTGATGCAGAAACCGTTTGGAATGCCTTACGCTTAGGCATTGCAGCTCAGTCGAAAGGTGATACTGTCGTGATTTTTGTCATAAGCAAAGCTGTAGATGTATTTATAAAGGATACTTCTAAGTTTGATATTCCGAAAACGACCCTACAATTTGTTTCCAAGGGCGGAGATATTTATACATGTGCCACTTGTGCTGCAATGCGTCACACGGAGAATGTTCAAATGTGCACCATTACTTCAATCTATGATTTATATGAAATTGTAAAACGAAGTAAGAAAGTAGTAACATTCTAACTATCGATTATGAAGATTGCAATAATTATTGAAACAAAAGAATACGAAAAAGCTTGGAATGCATTTCGCTTTGCTGTGACTGCAAAAAAACAAGGTCACGATACAAAAGTATTTTTAATGGGCGAAGCAGTTGAATGCGAAGGATTGACTCATGAAAAATATAACGTTGACGAACAACTTAGAAATTATGTAAATGCAGGTGGTGAAATACTTGCATGTGGTACATGTATTAAATCCCGTCATTTAGAGTATTCTATGGAAGTTTGTCCCATCTCAACAATGGTAGATTGTGTTAACGTTGTTGTTTGGGCTGATAAAACGGTTACTTTCTAAATATTAACTTGTAAGTATTTTCTCAATCGAGTTTCGTTCTTTGTCTGACAGAGTATCCATTTCAACAAGTGCATTCTGAATTTTAGTTTTAAATGTCCAGCAGGTCATCTGGCGCAATGAAAGACGACGTCCGAATTCATACGACGAAATATCTTCTTTCCCTTTACATACATTATAAGCTATGTAAAATGCTTTGCTGATCGGGAATTTAACACCGTGAAAGATAGTCCCGTTGGTGGCAGTTTCTTTGGATTTACATTTGGTGCAACGTTTGGAAAAAGGTTCCTTCCCTGGACATGAATTGGTATTGCCACATTTTTTACAGGTAAAACCATTTGACCATTTAAGGTTGGCCAAAAATTCAAAACACTTTAAATCACTTTGGAACATTTCTTCCAGTTGCTCCGGACTTAAGCCCTCATTGAAAATTTTAGCCATAAATCATTATTTACGGATACAAAGATAAAAAAATAATTGGTGATACTGAAAAGATTTAAGTGATATTATAGTGATTTAATATTTTAGTTAATTATATTTGCAAAGGATTAATTTAATACAAAAGATTATGGAGAATAGTTGTGAAGCAAAGCCGAAACCCAAGACAATAAAAGAATTCTTTTCAACCTGGTATTTTTGGAGACCATTTTTGGCTATTACCATTGGCGGAACTGCAGGATTTATGTATTATCACTTTGTTGGATGTTCATCCGGAACTTGCCCGATTACTAGTAGTCCATATATCAGTATTATATGGGGAAGTTTTTTTGGCTTCTTTTTAGTCAGCAGCCCATGCAGTCGCGGCAAATGTTAAGTCGCATTGAAAAATAACATTTTCAAATTTTCTCACCCACCTGCTGTCGGCAGGTTTTCAAATCTTCAAATTCAAATATATGAGTTTAGTAGAAATTAACAAACGATACAGCGAACTGGCAACATCAGACTGTTGCCTTTCCTGTGGTGGTGCATTAAATTATGCAAAGGCTAAAATCAATGAAGTGTGTGTTGATTTAGGCAGTGGACGGGGTACTGATGCAATGCGACTGGCAGAAGATGTTGGCAAAGATGGCTTTGTATATGGAATCGATATTTCCGACGGCATGATCGAAAAAGCAGCCCATACAGCCCTTCAATTGGGCATTAAAAATGTTAAGTTTTTAAAAAGCAACTTAGAAAAAATAATTCTGGATGATAATTCAGTTGATCTTGTTATTTCGAACTGCACTATTAACCATGCATCTAATAAACAACAGGTTTGGAATGAGATTTACAGGATATTAAAAAAGGGAGGACGCTTTGTCATCAGTGATATTTATTCTATAAGTCCGGTTCCGGAAGAATATAAAAACGACCCTGAAGCTATAGCTGAATGCTGGGCTGGTTCTGTTACGCGAAATGAGTATTTCAAACAGCTTGATAAAGCTGGTTTTTTATCTCTGGAAATTATTGAAGAATCAGCTCCTTATGAAAAAGGTAAAATTTCAGTTGTCAGTTGGACAATTGCAGGTAAAAAGCCTTCGGGTAAATGTTGTTGCTGCAGTTGATTTTAAAATCAGAAATTCATTAATTTTACAGTCATGGGGAAGATATTTTATTCATTATCGTTTAGTTTTGTCTTGATACTGAGCAATTGCCATGCCGGAAATCCCAGCATGACCAATACTGTAACCAATGTATCTGCCAGTGTAATTGCTCTTACTAATGAAACTTTCAAACAAAAAATCTATAATTACGATATTAGTAAACAATGGAAATACGAGGGTAAAATCCCTGCAATCATTGACTTTTATGCAACCTGGTGTGGTCCGTGCAGGCAATTATCACCGCGACTTGAAGAAATTGCAAAAGAGTATGCCGGTAAAATTGTGGTTTACAAAGTAGATACCGATCAGGAACAACTATTATCCCAGGCAATTGGAATTACAAGTTTGCCAACTTTGATATTTATTCCGGTCAATGGCCAGCCTCAAGCATCAATGGGAGCTATACCTAAAGAAGACCTGGTGAAGGCAATCAAAGAAGTCTTATTAATTAACTAATCTCTAAATACATTGTAAAATGAAAAGTTTAATCTGGAAAAAAAATGTTGAAGTTAAGGTCAAGGTTGCTCAATGTTGTGCAAAAACATCAAAGAATTTAGCCGGCTGCCATGATTGATCAATGAGTTTGGAGTAATTTGACTTATTGGGAATTATTCCATCTCTGTTTTATTTATTTATATTCCACACTTTTAACGAATGCACTTTTCAAAATACAATATCTTCTCTAAAATAAGGGATTCTGAAAATTTTTTTATTGTCAATCTTCTTTCAGGGAATGCAGACATTTTAAGTGCTGTAGACGCTGACAAATTGATGAAAATTAAAAACAATGAAGATTTTAGTGATGAGAGTTTTATCACGGAATTATATGATAAAGGTTATCTTGTAGAAGAAGACAAAGAAAAAAGTATATATCGGAAGAAGTATCTCGATTTTCTTGACTCCCGTAGAAAGGATGAGATCCAATTGTTTTTTGTGCCAAATTATAGTTGCAACTTTGCTTGCTCTTATTGTTACCAGGATGAATATGCGCCTTCGAAAGGTATTTTAACAACTGAAATTATTGATTCTTTTTTCAGGTATATCCGGGATGAATTTGCCGGAAAGCAAAAATACATAACCATCTTTGGCGGTGAACCCTTGTTGAATTCACCCCGGCAAAAAGAACTCATTGCATATTTATTAAAACGTTCCAAAGTAGTTGGAGTAGATGTATGTTTTGTAACGAATGGATATACTCTCAATGAATATATGGATATTCTAAATCAGGGGCGTATCAGGGAAATCCAGGTTACGCTGGATGGAACTGCCGATATTCATAATGCCCGTCGTTATCTGAAGGATGGAGCCGGAACATTTGAAAAGATTGTTAAAGGAATTGATGCTTGTTTGGAAAACAATATCGTTGTTAACTTACGCATGGTTATTGATAAGGAAAATATTGACAATCTGCCGGATCTGGCCCAATTCGCAATTAAAAAAGACTGGACGACCAGTCCTTATTTCAAAACGCAAATCGGTCGTAATTACGAATTACATCATTGCCAATCAGGTCAAGACAAACTTTTTACCAGGATTTCTTTGTTTGAAAGTTTGTACGATTTAATTCAGGAAAACCCCCATATAGTTGAATTTTATAAACCAGCCTATTCTATTTCAAAATTCCTTTCAGAATCAGGTAATTTACCCGAACCGTTATTCGATTCATGTCCGGCATGTAAAACAGAATGGGCTTTCGATTATACAGGGCATATTTACCCATGCACTGCTACGGTTGGAAAAGCGGACGAATCTCTGGGAACATTTTATCCCGAAGTGAGTCAAAATAAAATTCAGATTAACGAGTGGGAGAGACGTGATATTATTTCAATTCCAGAATGTAAAAATTGCACGGTGCAATTGGCGTGTGGAGGTGGCTGTGGCTCGGTAGCTAAAAATCAATCAGGCAAAATATGTTCAAATGATTGCCGTCCCATACAAGAACTTCTCGAATTAGGCTTTGCTTCTTACTTTTAGACTTTCAAACGTTCATTTATCCAAATAACTGAAAATTTAAAGTGCCACTTATGCGATTTATTAAAGTGTCATTATAACGATTTATTGAATATAATTTTGTATCTTTACTGTCAGAATTTAATACAAATAAAATGGAATCAAATATCAGTAATGTAGTTCATCTAACTACGCAGGAATTTAAAAATAAAGTGTTTAACTATGAAGTGAATAAAGATTGGAAATATGCAGGTGAATTGCCGGCTATCATTGATTTTTATGCCGACTGGTGTGGCCCATGCAAAATGGTAGCTCCTATTCTCCAGGATATCGCAAAGGATTATGCCGGCAAGTTGATCGTTTACAAAGTAGATACGGAAAGTGAACGTGAATTGGCAGCCGCATTTGGAATTTCAAGTATTCCAACATTACTTTTTGTTCCAACGACCGGGAAACCACAAGCAGCTATGGGAGCCTTACCACGTCAATCATTCGATAATGCAATAAACGAAATACTTTTGAAGAATTAAGTACTGTGAAAAACATATCAGAAAAATGATTGATCTATAACAGATTATAAATTTAATTCATATCACAGTTTACAGTTTACAAAATAAAAATGGACGAAATAGCTGCGCTTGAATTTGACAATGAAGTATTACAGGGTGGTAAAGTTGTCCTTGATTTTTATTCCACCGAATGTCCTCCTTGTGAAGCTGTAGCCCCCAAATTTGAAGGCTTATCGAAGCTCTATGGCAAAGAAATTAAGTTTTTTAAAATTTATCGTCAGCAAAACCGTGAACTGGCTGACAAACTTGGTGTAAAGTCGTCACCCACGCTCCTGTTTTTTGATAATGGCAAGGAGGTGGCTGAAAGATTATCGGGGGGTATCAGACGCAGTGATATTATAAATCATTTAGACAGCATGATTACAGAAGAAAAGGTAAAGGCTATCAAATTACAAATAAAGCCGACGGTTTCTGATTATGATGTGATTATATTGGGTGCTGGTCCCGGGGGACTGACCGCAGGACTTTATCTGTGTCAGGCAAAAGTTAATACAGTAATGGTGGATATTGCTCTGCCGGGTGGTCATGTATCCACTACCCATGAAGTTTCTAATTATCCTGGTTTCATTGAGCCTCAAGCGGGGTATATGCTCTCTCACAACATGAGCGAACAAACCAAACTTTGCGGCACTGTTTATAAAGTCGCGGTTGATGTTACCCACGTTGATCTTGAAAAAAAAGAAGTTGTCATTGACGAATTCGAAACACTCAAAGCGAAACGAATTATTATTGCAACCGGTACTTCCCCGAATCTTACCGGAGCCCCCGGAGAAAAGATGTTAAAAGGGAAAGGCATTTCCTATTGTGCCACATGTGATGCAAAATATTACGTTGATAAAGATGTGGTAGTAATTGGTGGCGGAAATTCGGCGGTAGAGGAGTCGGATTTTATTACACGCTTTGCCAGTAAAATTACTATGATCCATCAGTTCGATAAACTTACTGCCAATAAGCAGGCTCAGGAAAAATTACTTGGTAATCCAAAGGTGAACGTGCTTTTTGAATACGAACCCCGGTCATTTGTCAAGAAGGGTGATAAAATTATAACGGAAGTTGAAGACCTGAAATCGAATAAAATTACTAAGCTTGTGAGTGATGGGGTTTTTATTTTTATTGGATTTAAAGCAAATGTAGGTCTGTTCGGCAGCAAGATTGAACTGGATCCCTGGGGATATATAAAGACAGATGAAGATATGCGCACCAATATTCCGGGAGTGTTTGCCATAGGTGATGTCATAAGCAAAAAATACAGGCAGATTACTACGGCCGTTGCCGATGGAACTATAGCTGCCATTGCAATTGCAAAAGAACTTGATTAAAAAAAAAGACTGTAGGTTTTTAGGTCATTAGGCTTTATACCAATTGAATTCATTTAAAATAACACAAACTATTTCCTTTAGCCTAAAAACCTTCAGCCTAATAGTCTAAATTTAATACATTTAAAATTATGAAGAAAAACATGGGTACTATTGACAAAGCAATCAGGATAGTAGTTGCCGTCGTAATTGCTATTTTATTTTTTACAAAAATCATTGCAGGGGTATTGGGCATTATTCTTTTAGTGCTGGCTGCAATATTTGTGGTAACAAGCTTTATAAGTTTCTGCCCGTTGTATTTGCCATTTGGCATCAATACAGCCAAAAAGAAAGAATAAGTTTCCTAAAAATGTTTAATTATTTTAAAGCCCGAAAAACTGAATTGTTTTTCGGGCTTTTCATCCATTTTATCATTTTGTATAATCCGGATAATTGCGTAACATCATAATTATATGACCTGAGCCAATGCAAACGATAGAAAAACCTACTTATCTTGAATTGTTTCGTGCATTCTTTTGGATGGGGCTGACCGGCTTCGGCGGCCTTGCCATGTCAGCCCAGATACGTAAACATATTGTGGATAAGAAAATGTGGATGGATGAAGACACTTTCGATTCAGGTCTCGCATTGTGTCAGGTTATTCCAGGGGCCATTGTTATGCAGTTGGCAGCATACATAGGATTGAAGTTAAAAGGCGTTCGCGGGTCCGTTGTAAGTTTCGTGGCATTCGGATTTCCGGCTTTTCTTATCATGTTTATTCTTTCAATCATTTATAAACAATCAAAGAATATTTCAGCGGTCGAAACTATATTAAGTGGTTTAAGAGTGATCATAGTGGCTATTGTGGCAAATGCTGCATATATCTTTGGTAAAAAGAATTTCCGCAATGTAAATGATTGGATAATTGCCATTGTTGCAGCCGGACTTTTCCTGACCAAATTGTATCCCGCCCTGATATTAATTATAGCGGCATTTTTGGGGATTATTTTCACCAAAAAAAATTCCAACCCCATCGAATTATTTGTCAAGGCCAGGACTTTTAGATTTTTCCTATTGTTATTACTAATAATTGTACTATGTACCGGCATTCTGTTTTTTATAAGCAAACAATATTTCATTTTGGCAACGATTATGCTTCGGATCGATCTTTTTTCATTTGGCGGAGGACTGGCTGCCATGCCTATAATGTATCATGAATTGGTCGATTTATTTAAGTGGTTTAATGAAAAGACGTTTATGGATGGCATAATCCTCGGACAAGTAACTCCGGGGTCAATAATTATTGCAGCAACATTCTTTGGTTATATGCATTTTGGAATATTCGGAAGTATTCTTGCAACAATTTGTGTATTTACCCCCTCGTACATGATCCTGATGGGTATTATTCCTTTTTTCAATAAACTAAGCTCATACCCGCAATTCAATAAAGTTGTTAATGGGGTTCTATGTTCATTTGTAGGTTTGCTGGCAGTCATAACATATCGGTTTTCTATAAGCATTCATTGGAATCTGGTCGATATAGGATTAACACTCGTTGCTTTTATTCTGCTAATACGTAAAGTGGATGTTATTTGGGTAGTCCTGGGGGGCATTCTTGTATCCATAATATTAAAATAATGCAACAATTCCTCCCCGATTACTTCTTGGATTGATAATATTACTGTTACAAAGGTTTAAAATTTGATGCAATAGACCGCTTTAATCATCATGATTGTATCCTGAATTAATATTGAACTGAATTTTGGGCTATAACAAATAGTGCAGCCCACATCGAATGCCATATGAATGTTGCTTCTGAAATATTGCATAATCCGAATAGTATACAGAAGAAAATCCTTTTATATAAAAAGGTTCGAAAATAATATGCAGCCGATTGTTTAAAGGATATAAGATTGCAGCTCCTAAACAAAGTGAAATATTGAAATTCCTAAAGTCTTTGGTTTTACTGATACTTGTAAATTCATTAAAGTTATTGTCAGACATTGTTTTACCAGAGACATTCAAAAGAAAGTCAAGAAGCAGACCTGTCCGCAGAGATAGGGAAATTTTTTTAAAATCTATCTTATAACTATATATTACAGGTATTTCAAAATACAGGTAATGATTTTTATATGAATTTTTCTTCAGGGAAGAATCAATTTTCGAATATTGATTCTCCTTGGTTACATATTGCAAGGATGTATCGTTTCCCTTTACTACATAGTATGTATCAATGGTGTCTAATTTTGAATAAGTCGTTGTCTTTTGTGCCCATGAATCTGAATAATTCTGAACTTCCCTGAAATCAATAATTCCAAGTCCCAGGCCTATAGAATGGTTATTTTTTTGTATGTTGAAATTAGCTCCCATTTGATAACTCAATAATGGAGTTTGTGCTTTCTGCCGTTTATAGGCATATTCGATATAATTTTCAGAATGCGTGCCAATATCAGCGAAACTATAAAATGCTGATAGCGAAAAATCGATCGAATACATGAGCGGAATTTTATTTTTAATGTATACTACAAGGGTATCAGTATTGTGTATAGTGTCACCCGGCACGTACAGTGTATCATATACAATCTCGTATTCCTGATTGTTGGATGTGTCGACTGGTTGGATTAAATGGTTTGCAGGATGAATGACAGAATCAGCAGATTTTTCAATATGCTGAGCAGCGACAATTGTAAATAAATGGGATATAAAGAATAAGGATATAAAAAAAAGAACGCGCAAATTAATATTTGATTCATTCATAAATAATCCAGATGGTCTTAACCGATAAAGTTCCACCCAAAAGCAGGTTGCAACAAAATTAAAATATAAATGGAAACACCAAAGCATAAAGAAGAATTTTCTAAAGCTTTGGTGTTTCAGCAATAATCAAATAACGGCACCAGTGATCAAGACCTAACAGATGTTTTAATGACCAGGCACAGAGGTTTTCGGAAACAATTAACCCTTAAAGATTATCCAGATTAATGCATTGGATTTATAACTAAAACCTCTGGCCGTAATTCTTAATTAAAATAAATCGCATTCATTTTAAACATTACTTTTGGTTGTCGGTTAACACTTTATAAATTTATTATGGCTTATATTCTTATTATTATCAACCAGTTCCAGAATATAAATACCATTTTTGAGTTCTCCTATAAAAATGTTGTTACTGAATAATCGATTGCTAAATACAACCTGACCTGCCATATTGATAATTTTGACGCACAAAATATCATTGGTTTCTATTGATATTAATTTTGATTTCGGATCATAAATAAATACCTCATTTATCTTCAAATCAATTGGCTTACTTTCAATCGGTAACCCCTGAACAAAGATTTTATTTGATGGCGACGATTTACCTTTTGGATTTAAATAATTGGCAACTACATACAGACTGTCCATATAGCCTCCCTCAATAATTAACACAGTATCTTTAACTTGCGCAATTATGCTTGTATCATTATGGGAAATTCTATATATATTAAACGAATCTAATGTTGCTGACGTTAAAGAAGTATCGGGCATCGACCAGTGAAATTCCGAACAATAATTAGGTCCGTCTATTACCTTGCCGTTACATTCACCCCAATCGCCTAACTGGATATAATTAAGTTGATAATTAAAATTTGTTGGGGCGGGAAATTGGCCAAATAATTTTAAGCTCAAAGCCAGAAGAACGAATAGTATAATTTTTTTCATGGGAGTATATTTAGATATTCTTAATATTTCACTTTAATTAAATGATTTATAAATATTTAATACAAATTCCAATTATTATCTTGAGTCATAAAACAATAATCATTACTTTTTCTTATGTGCTGGATATAAATCAACTGTTTTCACAAATTTGAAGGCCTTGATTGTATTATCAGAGGTTAACCTCCCGTAATATATCCCGGATATTAAATCGTTTACCGAAATGGATATTGTTTGAACAGAAGATGGAACAACCACCTGATCACTATTGTATACCAGACTACCACGGCAGTCGTAAAGCCGGATGTTTACCTTGCCGGAATTCCCGGGATTAAGTTCCAGGAATAAATCAGTTATAACCGGGTTAGGATAAATATTGATGAATGCTACTTCTGTATTCAAATTATCCTTAATATTAAGTGAAATAAACCCTTTTTCAATTTGAAACAAAACGTTGTCGATTGTATCGGTTTTATCTGTCAGTTCAATGGGAGTATTGTTTTTAACTACATAACCCGACTTTTGAGGTATTACTATGTACTTTGCAGAAGGCAGGCCGTTGAATTCAAAGTATCCTTCAGTGTTCGATAAAGTCCATGCTATAGGATCACCAGCTTCATTAAAAATTGAAATGCCAATGTTTTGGGCCGGATTCGAAATATTTTTATCAGAGGGACTATTCTTATAGATGCCTGGATTATTTATACGATTGTATATTTTAGACTCATAGACAGAGCTGTCCGTAAAACCAATGTAACCGCTAATCCTGCCGGCACCGATAACGGATTTCGAAAGGGGCAACATTTGGAGATCAACTCCATACAATTTACCATCGACATTAAGGACGTGGGCGTTTTCCCAGGGCGACTCGCTGACATAATAGGTAGGCATGTATTGCCCTGCATTTGAGTAATCGGGCATTATATATAGAAGATAATTTCCTGAATCGCTTACGTTAAAATTATAAGCGCCATCGGTTATATATGAAAATTTTACGGGTAAAGAGAAGGTATCCGTTTTATAGAATAAAAGGGCGATTCCGGCTGATAATTTGTCAGTACCTGCATAAACATTGCCGGTAATTGAATATTTTGCTTGTTGTGGATCCTGGGAGTTGTATTCATAAGCTCCCATATCTATTATCGATATATTATCTCCATCTCCATCCAGGATACGCTGATTTCCCGCTAAATCAATTGGGCTTGTAATTCCATCATTAGTTCCGGCATCAATACAGGGACTGTTTGGCTGCAAAGTATAGTCAGCATTTGTTAGGGGATCAACAAAAATATTTTTATAGATATCGCAGGGAATTCCATTGGCATTTTTTATTGTTATTGATCCTAAGTAGCTGTTTACCAAGCGATCAAAATAATTGGGAATTTTATTGAAGAAGTCCGAATTTGCAATTGTAATGGATTTGTCATCACCGGAGAGTAGATATATATCGCTGGATCCATTGTTATTATTGAAAATACAATTTGAAATCAGAATTTTATTCACTCCATTAAGGCAAATTCCCGAACCACTTGTATTGCTATAATTATTTATGATACTGATATTTCTTGCGGTTATATCCCCAGAACCAAATTGTATTGCTCCGCCATCAGAATTTGAGATATTATTTGTCAATATCGAATTTTCAATAAGTAATGTATTAGCAAATGAGAAAATCCCTCCACCTGAATTAACGGCGGTATTGTTTTCAATTATTAAGTTATTGAGCCTCACTTTTACAGTATGTTTGCAGTTTATTCCTGCTCCATTTGATGCGTGATTGAATGCAATCGTACTATTTGTAATTATCGGGTTAGAATAATCATCAATTCCAATACCACCTCCGGAATAATTTGTAGTATTATTCTCAACCAGAAGTTCAGAGAGCGTCGCATTCGAATTACCCAGGTAAATTCCTGCACCATTACAATCATAGTCAGTTGACGATAATGTATAATTCTGGGATACTATCAAATTCTTCAGGGTCGGACTGGAGTTAAAACAGAATATACCTCCTCCGCACACGGAGTATGGCTGGCCAGCGATTTCTCTTGTTCTGCCATTGATTATTTTAAAACCAATTAACTGTGTTTTTGAAGTTTCATAATTGCTAAATTCAACAACATGCCCGAGGTAATTGCCGTCAATTATTGTATTTGAGATATCAGCATCATCTTTTGAAAATAAAAAGCGTGATGCCACAACAATATCCTTTCCTTTGAAATTTATATTTTCTTTGTAGGTATTCCTTTCGACAATAATAGTATCGCTTTCATAAGCAGCATTGATAGCCCTCTGAATGGTAGAAAAATCAGAAGGTACATAAATAATGGTACTTCTTCTCTTCAAGGTTATATTATCAAGTGTTGTTTTGGATGAAACAATATAATTATTAATAGATTCAGGTTTAAAATCTTCTTTGGTATAAGTGATATTATAAGTTCCGGGGTTAATGTCAATAACGAAGTACCCAGCTGCATTTGTAAAGGTTAGGCTAATTGAAAAATTTGGGGCTAAACTCTCAAACAGAATTGCAATGTTGTCATGTGTTGGCTGATTCTGCAAGAATGCATAACCTTCTATTGTAATTGATGATGCATTGGTAGTTAAAAAAGAAAGTAAGCATAACAAGATGGATGTCAAGTTAAACGTTTTAAATTTATATCGAGTGAATAACGCCATGGTTACTTTCTTTTATATTTTATTACAGTATCATTCAAAATGACCGGGTTTTTTTTCACAATAGTTACTCTTTGTATCTTCTTCTTCTCAACGATTTTACCTGTCGTTGCAACCGTTTCAGATGTTGAATCATTTTCATTGGATTTTAAGTTGGTAATTCTGTCGTTTTTTAAAGTATTGTTTGATATATCCGTACCTCTGTCAATGATAACATCCGGTTTTTGTGAGGTCTTAGAAGGAAGTTGAGTGCTCATTTTCATTAAAACCGGTGATTGACGTTTAGCAGAATTCCGAGTTGTATCGTAATTTATAATTGGATGATCCAAAGATGTTGCGGGAATGGATTCTTCATTTCGGGGCTTTTTAGGTTCTGGGGCATTTGTAGAAATGTACTTGTTTGCAGCTATGTAAAAACTCAAACCTGTAATTAAAGTTATAATTGCAGCGTAGTATATATTGAAGTGGGTTATTCCGAACCTCATGAAATTCTGACGATTCAGGGCGACTGACATCTGCTGCCAATCTTGTTCATGTGAATCGTCTTTGAAATTTTCAAAGGCCTTACTAAACAGGATGTCAATATTTTTTAAATCTTCCGTCATTTTATTTCAATATGCATTTCATGGCTTAATTTGAGGACACTCATTTCACAGAGCATTTCTCTTATTATCTTTCTCGCTCTCAATAAGCGGGTGCGTGAAGTACCAATATCAATCTTCAGCAATTCGGCGATCTCGTCATGTTTATAATGTTCTATGCAATGAAGGTTAAAAACCAAACGGAACGGTTCCGGCAATCGATTCAGTATTTCCAAAAGTTCTTTATGCGTAAAACCTGCTTTTTCAATTATTTCAGCAGTTATATTATCCTGATTAAGTTCTCTTGGGCTTATGCTGTTTTTATCAATGGTAATATCCTCAATATCAGAAGAATCATAGAATATTTCACTTTCGTTGATATTGTCTATATCCAAATGTTTGTAATGTTTTCTGTTCTTGTGATAATAATTTATAGAATGATTTACGATTATACGTTTTATCCAACCTTCGAAAGAACCGAGTTCTTTGAAACTGTTAATTTGGCTAAAAACTTTAAGAAATCCTTCCTGTAGAATATCCTTAACCTCATTTTCCCGGCTGGCATAGCGAATACAGATTCCGTACATCATAGGTGCATATTTTTCATAAAGAGCTTTTTGTGCATCTTTATGGTATTTCTTACATCCGTTAATAATTTCCTTTTCGTAAAGCACTGATTCCTGTTTCTATTTATTAGACAAGAGATAGTTAAAAACGTTCCCGGTTTTCATTGAAAATTTATTTAGAAAATTCAAAATATATTTTAAAAAGCTGAAATACAAAGCTTTACATTTTGATGAAATATTCTTTATCATGAGAAATCCAATCAATAATACAGGAAGATCCCATTCGTTTTTTATCAATGACTCTAAAGTACTAAAAATTAGATTATTTGATAATTACCAGGCTATCAATATTTGATTAAGGTATTTTCAGCTTAATTTCTCAACTAAAATATTGTTTTGTATCGCGGCAAATCAACCTATAACTATTCTCTAAAAGCAGATAAAATCCTCTAACATATTTGTAAAGTGTAAGAATTAAAATTTAGCTTGGTTTTGCTCAGGTAAAGTATGTACAGCTACAATTTTCCCTTAAATGAAATAGCGGAAATACAGATACTAAACTCTTTATATTTTCGTTTAATTATTATATTATTGCCGAATAAATTAGATTAATTTCATTAAATCATGAAACGATTCACTTTTGCATTGGAAGTTTTGCTTGCTATCGGAGGAACCCTGTTTTTGGCTGGGTTGCAATCGTGCAAGCATGAACCTATGTATAAAATTGATCCAAATATAAAATCTGTAACCCCAACGCCTGTAACAGATACAAATACAAAGGGTACACTTGACGGAAAGGCATTGTATCTGCAATATTGTGCAAGTTGTCATGGTTTGATCGATACTTCAACAAAACGCGGGGCTACGGCAATCCAAATACAGACAGGCATTGGTAATGTCAATAGTATGATGACGCTTTCTTCATTAACAATAGCCCAAATTCAGGCAATTGCTGATGCTTTAAAGACTAATCCTCCTTCACAGGATACTACTACAAATGGTGCATTGCTTTATGCATCTTATTGTGCTAGTTGTCATAATCCACTGTCTTCTTCAACCAAACTTGGAGCAACAGCATCACAAATTAAAACTGGGATTGTCAATGTGACAACGATGAACCCACTTTCCACATTAACTACATTGCAAATACAGGCAATTGCAAATGCACTAAAAACAAATGTTACACCTTCTGATACCAATGGAGCTGCATTATATGCGAGCTTTTGTGCATCCTGTCATAACCCCCTGCCTTATTCTACTAAACTTGGGGCTACGGCATCACAAATCCAAACCGGGATTGCTAATGTAGCTAATATGAATTCTCTGTCAACATTAACTTCCTTACAAATTCAGGCGATTGCAGATGCATTAAGGACAAACGTTCCCCCTGTTGATACATCAAATGGAACATCACTTTATACTTACTATTGTGCATCTTGCCATAATCCCTTGCCTACTTCAGCAAAGCTTGGAGCAACGGCATCAAATATTCAAAATGCTATCAGCACTGTCGGTGCTATGCAGTCGCTCTCTACTTTAACTACTTCGCAAATTCAGTCAATTGCAGATGTTCTTGCTTCGACTCCTATGCCCACAGACGGAGCATCACTTTATACTATTAATTGTGAAGGTTGTCATCGTGCCCTGCCCAATTCTCAGGTTGGAGGATCGTCTGTTTCTGATATTCAGAGTGCAATAAGCGAGGTGAATAAAATGAAATATTTATCTAAACTGACCGTTGCACAAATACAGGCGATTTCCGGAGTTCTTGCCAATATCAATGGTGGAGGTGATTAATAATAACTTCTCTCTCACCTTACAGAATATAGCTTATCAATCTATATATCTGACTAAAACTATTATATTAACCCGAACTGGGCGGCCAGCCGAATGAGATTGGCCGTGTTTTTTACTTCAAATTTTGCCAGCAGGCTATTGCGATGTGTATCTACTGTAGTAGCGCTGATGAATAACTTTTCTGCAATCTGATTATTGGTCAATCCTTCTGCAATCAATTGCAGCACTTCTTTTTCCCTTCGTGTAATGACTGGTATTTTAGCATCCTTGTTTTCCTTCATAGTTGCAGCGGCTTCGATACTTAAAAAAATCTCTCCACCCATTACGGTTTCAATTGCTTCCACAATTTCTTCCCGTGTCGCATTTTTCAGTACATAGCCGGATGCCCCGTTATCCATCATTTTCCGGATATAGCTTTGCTGATTGAATGAGCTAAGCCCCAGAATATAAATAGCCGGATATTTTTCCTTTATTTCTTTGCACAAATCTATACCACTTTTATCGGGAAGATTGATATCAAGCAACAACACATCTGGCTGCTGTTGCTGCAAAAAGGCCAGGCATGACATTGCATTCATAGCATGCCCCATCCATTCAATACTCTTCTCTTGTTGGAGTAAAGATCGGATACCTTCCACTACCATATAATGATCATCTGCAATAAACAGTTTGACAGGCATATTCATTTATAAATAAAATTAAGTGTTCAATTCAATAAGTACAGAGGTGCCTTCCCCAGCTTTTGAAGTGATATTCAGTTTACCTTTTAAAAATTCAACCCGATTTTGAATGTTTTTCCAACCAATGCCAGTATTTACTTTCAGTATGCCGATATCAAATCCTTTACCATCATCTTCTACAGTAACAGATAGTTGATTATTCGATTTTGTTACCTGAACGATTGCCGATTTAGCTTTGGCATGTTTCATCGTGTTATTAAGCAATTCCTGCACAATACGATATAGAGTGATGCTTATGGTCTGATCGATGGTGACCCCGTCTAATCCAAATGATTGGTAATTTACTTTTAGGCCCCCACTTTGATTGATATCGTTGCAGAAATCTTTCAGGGCAGTATCCAGACCAAACCGAACCAACGCTTCGGGCATCATGTTATGGGCTACCCTGCGCATTTCCTTCATTGAACTATCCAGCATATCCATGCTGCGCTCAAAAGCCTGTTGATTTTCAGGCGTCATTATTAAATTTTGTTTCATGGTTGTAAATGAATATTTTATACCACTGAGCATTCCTCCCAAACCATCGTGAAGGTCTTTTGCCAGACGGGTACGTTCCTGTTCTTCGCCTTTCAGAACGGCTTCGGTGGCTTCTAATTGTTTTTCAGTCTCAAGCTCAACAATACGTCGCTGCTGAATCCTTTGTTTTTGTTTATAGTTGCGATAGGAAAGTAAAATAACCAGGAGCAATGTAAAAGAGCTTCCGGCCAAAATATTGTTCCATAAATCCTTATGATGTATCCTCAATTCCTGCCCCAACTTTTCAACTTCCAGATGATCGATTTGGTGTTGTTTCTTTTCTGACGCATATTTCTTCTCGAATTCCAGTGTATTCTTTTGTATTCTTTCATTTAGTATGCTATCCTCCAGCATGGCGCTTTTATTCGAGTAATTCTCACCCAACTGCATATCCTGTTTTGCATAAGCCAGGTTGGAAAGTTGGGTAAATACTTTCACGCGTTGGTTTTTATAATCGTGCCTGTATGATAACATGAGAGCCTCTTTGCCATATTCTTCAGCCCTTCGGTAATCTCGTTTATACGTATAATAAATCGATAAACCTTTAATAGCGATGAGCTCAGTTTCAGAACTGTTTAACTCACGGGCAAGAATTAAAGCACTATCCATATACATCCGCAAATATTCATATTCAAGTGTTTTAATCGAAATGTCACCCAGGTTCAAATACTGGCTTGCCTCAATATATTTATCTCCAATATTCTTTCCAATTATCAATGCCTCACTAAAAACTTCCGTAGCCCTGTCAAATTTATCAACAGAAGCATAACTGATACCCAAATTATTAAGAGCTGTCCCCAGCAATGATGAGTCGTTTAATCTTCGGGAGGCAGATACAGCTTTTTCTCCAAGTGCAATCGCTTCCGGATAATTTTTTAAATCAAAATAAAGTACCTGAAGTACATCACAACACTGTGCTTCTATTTGTTCATTTCCATATTTTTCAAACAGTTTTTCCCCTTCCTCATAATACTTCACTGCATTCTCATATTCTTCCAGACAACGGTAAGAGGTTCCGGCATTAAAGAGTGTTTTGGCAAGATTTAGAGAATCTTTGGTTTCTCTGGCAATTTCGACACCCTGCAGATTTAACGTCAGTGAAGAATCGTATAACCCTTGCATATTCAATAGATAAGTATAATTGTTGATATACTGTATTACGCCCCTGGGAAATTTTATTTTTTGGCTAAGAGTCCCTGCTTTTCTGTAATAATATTTAGCTACTTCAGGTTCATTTGTTTCGTAAAGCTGTCCGAGGTTTATATAAAGCTGTACGCCATTGGTATCTTCCTTTACTTTTGGCAACAACCTTATTAAACTGTCCCTGTGCATTGTTTCCAAGCCGGAGAGCATAAAAGAATTCATCAAAAGTAAACAAGAGATCAACATTTTTTTCATATTAAATCGCTTTACAAATTAAGCTCATCGCATCTTCAAATATCCTCCTGTTTTTCCATGATTTTCAGCATCTAACACATAAATCCTGTTTTTCCATGACTTCCAACTGCACATTTAGAAACGATATTTGCATGGTAAGTTTTAATTAATTGGAGAATGCAAATTCTTAAGTGTAACAGTCTAATACTGAACAATGTTCAATTTAATTCACTATAACGAATCCTATTAAAAATAATATAGAATGAAAATGAAGCTAAAATGTGCATCACCAATAATTAAAATAAAAGCCATGCGAAAAATAATTTATACAGCTGTATTGATTTTGTTCCAAATAGGTTTGAATGTATCCTATTGCCAGAGCAACATTCAATCGCCAGTATCCGGGAATAGACCTGGAATGAATTCAATTAATGCCTTAGACATTACTCCACTATCAATGAATGATCCTGTTTTTTCGAAATCAGCAGAAAATACCAGGATCCTTTTAGATTCTGTTTATAGTTATAAGTATAATTCTGAAACAGACTCGTCCCTGAATTCCAAAGCCTACTTCAAATTTGAAACGGACAGCAACCTGAAAAGCCTTACCACTTATAGGTACGATACAACCTACAAGACATGGTTTGTTGCAGATGAACTGGATTATACCTGGGACTCAAAAGGAAATAACCTGTCATCGGCCCACACTATAAGGAACGAATATTTAAAAATAATGACCGGATATAAGGACGAAAATACTTTTAATGCATCGGGCAATTTATTAACGAACACTAAATATATCTGGGTCGATTCTACCCTGCAATGGGAAAATAATTACAAAACAGAAAATACGTACAATGAAAATAATAAACGAAATGATTACACCCAATATCTCTGGGATAAAAATTCAGATACCTGGATCGCCCTAAACAAAAATGAGTTTACCTGGGATGTAAATGGAAATTGCACATCGAATATTTCGTATTCAGCTGATCCCGTTACCTTCGAATTAATTAAGCAATTAAAAACCGAATTTACTTATAATGAGTTTAATAATAATTTATCCATTGTTTACTCCAATTGGAAAACCTATAAAAATGATTGGGACAAATCATCAAAAAGCGAACAGGTTTATAATTCGGATCAGGTCATCGTAGCCGATTACAGTTATATATGGGATACTGTAAATAATTTATGGATTGATAGTCATAAAAATGATAATACTTTCAATAACAACGGCCAAATAACTTTACAAGTTTCATATAGCTGGGATGAATCAGGCAGCCAATGGATAGGAGATTCGAAGCATGAAACCAGTTATGATATCAACCAGAAAAAACAGTTTGTGACCAGTTTCAGCTGGGACTATACAAACAATCAATGGGTGCTGAGTTATAGACAAGAATATATCTACGGGGATAGTATTTCGGAAACGATAATTGGTTACAATTACGATTTAATTAATACGAAATGGCTGGAAAGCGGTAAAAGCGAAACCAATTATGATTCTCAATCGCGGGTAACTTTAAACATATATTATAACTGGAACTCACTGGATAGCGTTTGGACAGGGTATTCAAAAGCAGTAAAAAATTATGATCTGAAAGGAAATAAAACGTTGGATGCCTCCTATCATTGGGATATCCCAAATTCTAAGTGGATTGGACAATATCGTGCAGAGGCTGTTTTTAATACTGACAACAATCAGACCCTCGCTGTTTCATCTCTCTGGGGAACCAACGACCAATGGTTTGCATACTATAAACAATTCTATTACTATTCTCTGCACAATATCATAACTCCCTCATCAATTGTCTCAAATTCAGACAGTAAGATTACGGTTTTTCCTAATCCGGTTACTGATTTGCTTTACATCAATATATCTGATAATTCAGTTACAAATTGCCAGTTACTCAATATAAACGGGCAATTAATAAAAACTTTAAAAGTAGAACCGGGAAACAATGAATTTAGTTTAGGAAATCTGGGAACAGGATTATATCTCATTAAATTTCAAACAGTTTCTGGCACAGAGACTTACAAAATTATAAAAAGATAGTTTATTGTCTAAATCACAAATTAAATCTAAAAAATATGAAACTATTCAAATCATCAGGCCATATGTTCTTGGCAACCTTCCTGCTAATCGTGCTAATTATTTCGTGCACAAAGAAAGACAGTTCAAGCCCTCAAAGTAGTAACCCAATTGTTACTGAGATTGGATCACCGGTTGGGGATCCAACGAGTGAATCTATTGGTTCGTCAGGAGGCACAGTTACTTCAGCTGATGGTTTATTAACAGTAACTATTCCGGCCGATGCCCTTTCATCAAATACTGAAATCTCAATTCAACCAATTGATAATAAGGCGCCCCTGGGGTTGGGTTCAGGTTATCGTCTCCAACCGGAAGGCACAACATTTTCAAAACCCATTCAGATCGCATTTCATTATACAAGTGAAATGTTGCAGGAATTGCCGGCAGACTTCCTGTGGATTGTAACACAGGCAGGTGATGGAAGTTGGAATGCCATGCTAAAAAGTGCCGTGGATACGAATGCTAAAAATGTTATTATTCAAACAACCCATTTCAGCGATTGGGCGTTGGGAAGGTTTATTGACCTGACGCTTGACCCTGCGACGGCTATCCTGCAAAAAGGTCAATCGGTACAACTGAAGTTATCGGGTTTCATTCGTGACCAGACAGTACCAGATGATGCAGAACTGGCACCACTTATTCCTTTAACCAGCACTGATGACGGACTTCAACCTCTAACACCTGTTCCTCCTATCGAATCAAGATTTGTGAGTTTCAAAGTTAAAAATTGGAGCCTGAATGGGGTTGATGCCCCGGTTACTAACAACAGCGGATCGTTGAATGCATCCGGTAACGGTGCTACCTATACAGCCCCGACCCAAAAACCAACGGTTAATCCGGTGGCTGTTACAGCTGATTTAGAAACCACCAATAAAGAAGGAGCTAAGGGTAAATATCTTATTACTTCCAATATTACTGTATTCACCGACTATTATGTATCGTTAAAAATTGACGGAGTCCCTTATGATTATACCCAGTATGGTTTTACGACCACAACGCCGCCGGATCCCAATAATTTCTCATTGGTAGTATGCGGAATCACAGACGGCAGATTTGACCTAATGGCCTCTTTTATCGGCACTTCCGCTAATACAAAAAATATAATTGAGTTATCATTCGATAATCCTTCAGTATCCACCCGTTCCCTGATTGGTTCTAACAACAATGGAAATGATGTATTGACATTTGAACCTTTACAGGGGAATCCATCTTACGAACTTAATTATACTCAACGAACCCCTGCGTCGAACAATACATGTGACCGGAGTTCCAATTGTGGCAGTGCTTCTGTAACATTATCAACATTTACTCCATTAACGCCAGGTTCCGGCTCTTTTTCAGAAGTTCGCGGCACTTTTTCGGGCACCATTTATGAAGACAAGCCGAATTATGATAACGATTGCATTTCATCCGATAAGCATACCATAGAAGGAGAATTCTGGTTGATGATGTCAAATTGAAAGTATGATCCAAGTGGGATTTTCCATTGTTTTTCTGATTTTTTTTTTCGTTCCTCCTTCAACTAAATATTTTTCAATATAATAAAAAAAGCCATCCTTTAAAAGATGGCTTTTTTGCTGTGAACCCAATGGTACTCATTCCCAATAACTTTATCAAAAGTTTCTGACGAATCTATGATTTGAAGGGCGTTGCACCTATTTTGCTACTTTAGCCTGTTAACTTATCATATTACCTGAGAAAGAAAGCAGGGAAACTTTAGCGCTCCATTTTTTAATTTGAAAATTCAAGAATAAATTAACCCATTGTTGTTAATATCATCAAAAGATAGTAAATTCTTGTTTTTTAAAATATTCAAATCGTATCCCAAATATTGAATTTTTACTGGACAGTAATTAATACTAAAAACAATGAAAAAGTTATCACTTTTAGCAAGTGGCATACTCCTGATATTTTTGGCTGCTTGCAACTCTAATTCAGAACAAAAAAAATCTATGGAAAACGGAAAAGACCTGGCATCAAATCCATTAATGCATGTCAGCACACTGCCATTTCAGGCACCTGATTTTACAAAAATCAAGGATTGTGATTTTGCCCCTGCTTTTGAAGAAGGCTTCAAAGAACAAATGGCAGAAATTGAAAAGATTTCCAGGTATCCGGAGGTCGCGAGTTTTGAAAATACCATTGTGGCGTTGGAAAAGAGCGGCCAACTTCTTCGCCGGGTTAATGGGGTTTTCAGCATGCTTTCCGGAGCCAATACCGATTCTGTTTTACAAAAGTTGAATGAAGATGTTGCCCCAAAATTAGCAGCATTGCAAGATGCAATTTATCTGAACGAAGAGCTTTACGAAAGAGTCAAAGCCATATTCCAAAAGAAAGATGGTCTCAATCTGGATAAGGAATCTTCCTGGTTGCTCGAATATTATTACACTCATTTTATTCGTGCAGGTGCAAACCTGTCGGCTGATGATAAAACCAGGTTAAAAAAATTAAATGAAGAAGCAGCCGGGCTCAGCGCCAAATTTACCAACCAGTTGTTAGCTGCTGCAAAAGCCGGTGCTTTTGTCGTGGACGACAAAGAGGCCCTAAAGGGTTTATCTGAAGGAGCTTTAAATTCAGCTGCACAGTCTGCTGAAACTATGGGAGATAAAGGCAAATGGATGCTGTCTTTGCAGAACACTACCCAGCAACCTGCTTTGCAATCAATAGAGAACAGGGAAACCCGGCACCAATTATTTGAGGCATCATGGAACAGAGCCGAAAAAGGGGACAATAACGATACCCGTGCAATTGTTAAACGATTGGCTGAAATTCGGTCTGAAAAGGCACATTTGCTCGGGTTTTCCAATTACGCAGCTTGGAATTTACAGGATCAGATGGCCCAAACACCTGAGGCTGTTCAGGACTTTTTAAATAAACTGATTCCGGCAGCTACGGCTAAGGCACGACGGGAAGCTTCCGAACTTCAGTCGGTAATTGATAAAGAAAAAGGCGGATTCCAGGTAGAGCCCTGGGACTGGAATTTTTATGCTGAAAAAGTTCGTAAAACCAGGTATAACCTGGATGAAAATGAGGTTAAACCCTACTTTGAATTATTCAATGTGTTGGAAAATGGTGTGTTTTATGCCGCCAATCAATTGTATGGATTGACATTTAGGCGAAGAACCGATATCCCGGTATACAACAACGATATGCGTGTTTATACCGTTTTTGACAAAGACAGCAGCGAACTCGGTTTATTTTATTGTGACTATTTCAAACGCGACAATAAATCGGGTGGTGCCTGGATGAGTAATCTGGTTGATCAATCAAAATTATTGGGTACAAAACCTGTGATATACAATGTTTGCAACTTCACTAAACCAGCACCCGATGAACCTGCACTGATTAGCTACGATGATGTAACCACCATGTTCCACGAATTTGGACATGCGTTGCATGGATTCTTTGCTGACCAGACTTACCCTATCTTGTCGGGTACCAACGTAGCCCGGGATTTTGTGGAACTGCCTTCACAGTTTAATGAACACTGGGCCCTGGACTCAAAAGTATTTCAACATTATGTCCTTCATTATAAGACCGGAAAACCAATGCCGAAGGACTTAGTGGAAAAGATCAAAAAATCGCAGAAATTTAATCAGGGATATGCCCTGACAGAAATACTGGCAGCAGCCGACCTTGATATGGAATGGCATACCATTCCCCTTGGCGATTCTATCAAATCAACGGACGACTTTGAAACCGCCGCATTGAAACGAACTCATCTCGACCTTCCGCAGGTGCCTCCACGCTATCGTTCAAGTTACTTCCTTCATATTTGGGGCAATGAATATGCTGCCAGTTATTACGCCTATTCCTGGACAGAAATGCTGGATGATGATGCCTATAACTGGTTTTTAGAAAATGGCGGGATGACAAGAGCCAACGGACAACGCTTTCGCGACATGATCCTGTCACGTGGAAACACCGAAGACTATAATAAAATGTTTTACGATTTCTGCGGACATAAACCTGACATACAACCGATGTTGGAATATCGAGGCTTAATAGATAATGATTAATTTATCAAACAAAAAATACCTTAAAAAAGGAATGATATTAGGGTATTTTTTGTCTTTAGTGAACCCAACAGTACTCTTTTCGAACCAGTATCTGGAAGACTTAAAAAGAATTTATTTGCTGAAATCTTCATTTAAATTAGAATCAAATCAAGGTATGTAAATATTTGAAGCCAAAAAAGATTTCTCACAAATTGAAGCCACTATATTTTTATGTGTTTAAGGAATTACAATGACGTCTGAGTTTTTAAGATTAATTCGGTCATTGAATAATAGATCTATGAAAAGTGTTTGGGCAAAGTAAAATTTAATACAAAGTAGAGTATTTTGTAACAATACATAGATATTATTGTTAATACTACTAAAATACTAAATAATATGAATAAGAATTTCGGAAACTATTGGAAATCATTTTATACGGTAATGGTCTTTATAGCTGTATTAAGCCTGCAGAGTGGTTGTAAAAAATCTTCGGATAATGGAATGACTTCTCCCGGGCCTAATGAAGTGTGGATTCAAGGAATGGCCTTTAGTCCTGCTACCAGAACTGTCGCGGTAAATACGACAATCGTTTGGACAAATAAAGACGGGGTTGCTCACACTGTTACCAGCGATGCATCATTGTTTGATAGTGGAAGTATAGGAAGCAATGTAACTTATAGTCATCAGTTTACCACTGCAGGAACTTATCACTATCACTGCACATTTCATCAGGGGATGACGGCTGTTATTATTGTGCAGTAAAAAGGAAAGTATTCAGATTTGATTACTTTTTGTGATGATTATTCTAAAATGGACCCATGCAAATTCATTATTTACATGGGTTCTACTTTTAAATATGTTTTCAAGGAGGGACTTGCCCCTGCACTATGTTTCGGTGGGATAAATATCTCGTCCCTCCGGCATTTTATAGCTGGTTCATTCTAGTAATTAAAAAAATCGCCCTTTTTTAGATGGCTTCTTCATTATGAACCCAAAACGATACTCTTTTCGAACCAGTTTCTGGAAGGTTTAAAGAGAATCTGGTTGCTGATGGATTTAGTTTGACTTTTATAAACGCAAATTCTATTAAACCAAAATAAGTTTTTGTAAAGCTTTTCTACTCTTACATTTCAATGAATTTCTTATGATTAATGCTTAATTTTAAATGATTTTTTAAATATGTACAGAATATAATTTACAGATAAACATAAGTTACAATCCATGAAAAACAAGCGTAAGGGATCAATACGGTTGATATTTGTAGGGGAAAAGGGAATAATAACGCTACATGCTTCAATTGCAACTCAAAATGTTGAGTTATAAAGATAGATGATATGAAAAGCATGAAGAAAATTGAAACAGGGACTACCCGTTTAAAGCAACTGTAAACCTAATTAAGCTTCATAAATGATGTCTCAAAAGAGTTAATGGGGAAAAGATTTGACACTTGATTTATAGTAGGAAATAGTAAATTATTTGATAGAGACAGCCATGACAAGAAAAAATAAAAAATTAAACAGGACTTTGACAATAATACTAATGTTGCTTTTTGCTGCACTTATTGTTCTAGGTAGAATTTTGAGGCAGAACAGGATAAGATGAGATCATAGATTAGAGTAAAACTTATTTCCTAAAATAGATATTATTTTTAAATTTTAAGAAGATCAATAAATATGAAAAATCAAAAAAATTGGCATGAAAAACATATTGAAACATTAAGCTTTGGTGATCGATTAGCAGATTCAGTGGCAAATAACATGGGTTCATGGAAATTTATCATTATCCAAACAGCTTTGGTAATACTTTGGATGGGATTAAACTTTGTCGGCTTCATATATCACTGGGATGTTTATCCATTTATATTACTCAATCTTGTTTTCTCAACGCAGGCGGCTTATGCTGCACCTATCATTATGATGGCTCAAAACAGACAAAATGAAAGAGACAGGTTGCACGCACAAGAAGATTACCAAACCAATATAGATGCAAAACTCGAAATAGAAGCTATATCCATAAAATTAAACACGCTTGATGTAGAAAAATTAGATAAAATCATTTCAGTTTTAGAACAAATGGGAAAAAATTCCAGTACACCTAAATTGTAATCTAATTAGTTTAAAGACCATTCAAATAAAAAAAGAGTATTGCCTCTTTTCTAGAACAGACAAGTTAAATCTATATTATATTCATTTCTATACCGAAAATTACTCCGGGTTAGAAGAAAATTTATCCTTTTTACTAAATAAAAATTTTGCCAGTTGAATCATTGAAACCAGAACAAAAATAATTCCTAAAACTGCTACAATGGATGATCCGGCAGGAAAGTCAAAATGGAAAGAAACATTTAAACCAAAAAAACTTCCCAGAAAGCTCACAATCATTGCAATAATGACCACCACCCGATTTGAACGACCAAGCATTATGGCACAAACAGACGGAATAATTAAATAAGAAAATACAGGAATAACGCCACTAATCTTTACGGCAAAAACAATTGACAGACCAATCGAGATATAAAATAAGAAATTCCAGATATTGAAACCTTTTGTTACGGTTTTACCATTTTCAAAACTTTCGGTCAGTTCAAAGAACTTTTTCTGAAAAATAATATGCATTATCAGCAATGCACCAAAAACAATACCTGTAGTGATGATTTGTCCCTTATTTACCGAAAGAATATTTCCGAACAACACTTCCTGAATATCTGAATCACCATGAGGCGTCTTTGAAATAAGCATAACCGTGACTGCGGAAGCGAAAGCATATATAATACCAATGATAGCTTCCAGTTTTAATCGCTTATCCCGGATGTTAATTAATGAAATTAATAATGCGCCAATGAGCGTGAAGGCTACGGGAATAGTTGTTAACCCAAATCCAATGAAAGCTGCAAATGCTACACCAAAGGATGAAATCTGTCCAAGTGCCAAATCAACAAAAACAATTCCCCGCCCTACAACATGAACACCAAGGTAAGACAAAAACAAACCGGTTATCATTGAAATTATGAATGCCTGCACCATAAAATTCAAACTGAACATCTGAAACATATATTTCTTTATTTAATTGTTATTTGTAAATCCATAAGAATATGCAATGATTAATCCTGCCCAAGGGAAGGGCAATGGCTCAAATAAATAGTTATTTCAGTCCCTGAATTAACTTATCAATATTGTAATCAAATAAGCCGAAATAATCTTTGATACCATCAAATGCCCCAACAGAGGTGCCAAGAATTATAGTTTTAGCTCCGGTTTGTTCTGAGACCACATCAGATGAAGATGTTGTAAAATAAGGTGATGAGATAATTACCTTAATAGCGTTGCTTTTTACTTCATTAATAATTTTTACAAGTTGTGCAGGAGTAGGAGGAATACCTGGCTTGGGTTCCATGAAATCAACTATGGTTAATCCGAATCGTTGTTCAAAATAGCACCATTCGTTGTGATAAGCAATAAGTTTTGCTCCTTTATATGGAACCATTTTCAAGGTCCATTCTTTTAATTTCAAATCAATTTTAGTATCAAAGGCTTTAAGATTTGCTTCAAAGAAAGCTGTATTTTCGGGAGAAATTTTTTCAAGACCGTCACAGATATTTTTGGCAATTTGTTTCCCATTGACAGGATCTAGCCAGTAGTGCGGATTTCCATAAATATGAATATCACCTTCGCCTCGATTTATATTGGAAGGCACTTGTAGCAAATTAACACCAACGGATGCATCCACGTATCCATTACTTCCCCTTTGAATTTTCGGATTGCGGGAACTGGAAAGGAGTTGTGGCGACCAGCCTGTTTCCAAATCCAGTCCTACGGTTACGAACATGTCTGCTTTTGAAAGTTTGATAATATAACTGGGTTTTGGATCGACAAAATGCGGGTTTTGAAACCCTGTTGCAATGGAAGAAACCTCGACCTTATCTTCACCAATTAGTTCAGTGATACTCTTTAAATCAGAAGTTGTCGTGACGACAACTATTTTATTTGCATTAACTGCAGAAAATCCTATACAGGAAAGAAGGATGAGTATAATTTTCAGTTTCATTTTTTTATTTTTAATAATTAATATTGATGCGCTCCATGTGTTCCAATCACAAAAATCCAGCGAAGTAAGATCTGGTATTGTTCTTTTTCCATATTGCTTGTGGTTGTTTTTCCTTCAATTTCCAGTTTCTGAAATTCAGTGGCATACCATCCGATGTTTGCTGAATATGAATTTTCCATAGTACTTGCTGAATACGGTTTGTTTGAAAAGCTATACATACCGGTAAAAAACAAGCGTCTTGCGAATTGAAAACTGATGAAAGAATACATTCCAAAAGAATTAACAACGTTGTCATTTGGAATTTTTGCGTTACTGTAATAGGCTTCAGATTGCCAGGTAAAAGATTTGTAAGTATTGAATTGAACAGGTTTCCATTTATAAGTAAGGTCTATCGCTGCAATATTGGTTCTTAAGTCATAATAGTTGGCGCCTGTAATGCCTGTTAATCCTAATTCCAGTGTAGCATTTGCTGACAGGTCAAAAAAGTTTTTCAAATGTGCCAATGAAAGATAAGTATTACCAAGACTTCTTGAAAAACTCGGATTATCAATGGGTCCGTCGGTAAGTTGAAAAACGAATTCCTGATAAAAAACAGAATTCGGAATCAGCCAGCTTAATGAAAGTCCTTCATCATTGATTCCTTCGCCAAAATAATTTTCATAAGCATTTGGCAGGCTGATAAAAGGTAAAGCATGCGAATGCACAGGATTAATCCTGCCCATTGCACTTTTAAACTTTCCAACTTTTAATTGCAAATGCGCAGGTAAGGATAGTGTAGTAAGGTAGCCTTCTTCCAGGTCTCCTTTGAAATTACCACTTAAAGAGTCCTGTCCAACTGAAAAAAAGAAATCGGCCCTGGCATAGGGATCCACAACTGACTGTAGAGAAACTTCCACTTCATTGATTTTGGCATCAAAATTTCTTTTGACATCAGTTTTGTATGAAGTTTGAAAATCGCCAATCGCACTGATATCGGGAAGTGTTGAGGGTGCTACTCTTGCTTGTACAGGCTGAGCCTGTGGCTCCGAACTGTTTAGTTGAAGCGTAATTTTTTTTAATAGAACAGAGTCGGCATTTGGAATGCTATCATTTTGAGAGTAAATATCCACCGAAACTGATGAAAGGAATGCAGCCAAAAGCACTGTCCATGTATAATTATACATTACTTAGTTTTATTAATTTCAATAATAAATAGAGAAAAAACAATGCATTTTCAGTAAAAATGCAATAGAGTAACTAAGCAATAGGTGGTGCTCTGGAAGAAAGACGAAGAAATGCCTCTTGAATAAAAATATTTTCAACCAAAGGATAAACAAAAAAATATGATTCCGGAGCCAGATTTGTAAGGATTTCAGGAATTGGGGATTTGGAATCAATACTGGTAAATTCACAAATTAAACAATGGTTTTCTTGTGTTTGAAAATGTTTGCCTGAAGCATAACAATATGATTCACCAATGTTGCAGTGGGCATGAAGTCCTTTTACTATTGTTGGTAATAGAAACAGTATTAGAAAAAAGACAGATATACTTATTTTATTCAGGTTACGCAATAGAGTTGGAATTTCAATATAATTAACAAAAGTATAACTAATTAGTTGATCAAAAATTTTACTTTCTGTTGGGTACGTTAAAATTTGTTAATATATAGGTATTTAACTTTCTCCTTCAGAAATTCATGTTGCAACTAACTTACACATTGAAACTTTGAGCGAATCGGCAATTTGTTAAATCGCAGGGAGCCTTTTTAGTGTATGTTCAGGTTTAGGAAATCTATAATTTTGAAAAATTCGCTCTTGTATTTTACCCTCTATGGTTTTGTATTTGTTATAATTTTATAAGATATTTTTTACAAAGCCTGTCCACCTGAAACTTCTATTCGTTGTCCGTTTATCCAATAGGCATCTTCGGTACATAAGAACGCAACAACACCACCAATATCATCCGGTAAGCCAACACGACCCAAAGCTGTCAAGTTTGCAATATGCGCATTGATTTCTTTATTATCGCGAGTACGACCACCACCAAAATCTGTTTCAATGGCACCCGGTGCAACCGCATTAACACGAATTTTTCTTGCACCTAATTCTTTAGCAAAATAACGAGTTAGAATTTCTACTGCACCTTTCATCGAACCATACACGGATGAACCGGGATAAATTATGCGAGCCAAACCTGATGAAATATTAACAATTCCTCCACCATCGTTGATAAATGGTAATGCTTTTTGCGTTAAGAAAAACACACCTTTGTAATGAATGTTGAATATTGCATCCATTTGTTCTTCCGTAGTGTCTATAGCCAATGCGTACAAAGCTGTCCCGGCATTGTTGATAAGAAAATCAAAGTTAGGGCTTCCTGTTTGTGCTTGTAAACGTTCTGATACTTGTTTAATAAAATTATCAAATAATTTTATATTACTTGTGTCCAACTGAAAGGCAAATGCTTTTTGTCCGAGTGATTGAATTTCCGCAACAACTTTGTCCGCCTCTTCCTTGTTGGTGTTGTATGTCAGTATTACATCAATTCCTTTTTTAGCAAGAGCTAAGGCCATGTTTTTTCCCAATCCCCGGCTGGCACCTGTAACTAACGCAATTTTATTCTTTGTGTTCATCTTGATTTATTTTAATGATAAAAGTCATTTTGTTTTGTTTGATTGGTATTCCGGTAAAATATTTATAATTCTCATTGATTATAAGCAACCGCAAATTCATTTGCAAAATCTTTCAGTTTCACTTTCCCCAAAATTGGTTTGTTGCGGTGATAATCTTCATATAAAGCACCGCTTCCTATGCTTTCATTCATTTCCACAAAACCTTTGGCAACTTTTGGGTTCATTCCCGAGGCTATCATTCCGTTAAGGAGCTGTTCATCAGGAATAACAAGCCATTTCAAATCAGGTTTGCCGATAGCTTCACCTAATATACTTGCCACTTCATTCGGGCTAAGTTCATCGCTTGCTATATAACGAATTTTTCTGCCTTTAAAAGGTTTTTCAATTTCTTCTACAATTGTTGCTGCAATATCCAAAGGCGAAACCCATGGATTTTTGTTATCACCTCCATAGTTGGAAACAATTACGCCTTGTGTTTTTATGGATTGTATAAACGCGAACATATTGATATAAAAGCCGACTGGGCGCATAAATTTAATAGAAATATCGTTCGGTAGTTGCTTCAAAATGTTTTCTACGATGTAATGAAAAGCAAGAAGACCATTGCCTTTATCAGTATGGGCGCCAATGCTGCTGAGATGCACTACACGTTTTACACCCGACTGTTGAATGGCTTGTTTATAATTATAGCCAATCTTGGTGATGGCATCTATGACATCAATATTTTTATCAAAAAAAGCTCCAGCGCCTAGTGTTTCCATAACATAAACCACATCTGCACCTTTAAAAGTCGTTGATAAAAAATCAGGGTTTTCCATTGTGCCGATAGCAGCTTTTGCGCCAATGGCTTCGATGTCCTTTTGCCTTTCGGCTTTGCTGCTGATAACTGTAACCTCGTGTCCTTTTTGCACCAACTCTTTTGTCAGTGGTTTGCCTATGTTCCCTAAAGAACCTGTTATTGTAATTTTCATTTTTTCTTTTTTTTGGTTTTACAAAGTTTGCATCAAAAAAAAATCAATGTAACTAAATCGACTGTTTTTGTAGTCAAAGTTAAGGTTTTTAAGTCGGCTGTTAAGATCGAAAGTTGTAGTTATACTTACTTATGGGAGCCATTATTTTTGAGAAGCTGCTTGAAATTGTATTGTTTTGGCGTCTTTACCTCATACTATCGACCGTTGATCTTTGGGACTGTTGCGGAGAGATAATTTATCACTCATTTCAGAAAATATATTTATGAAAACTCGTGTCATTTCAATATTTCTTTCATTGCGCATTGACTCAGTATTTACACAAACAATTCCGCCATATAGGCTAAAAATAGAATGTACTAAGAACAATTTTTATCTTTTTCGAAATCAAAATGGGACTGAGCCACCTTTTACAAAAGTGTATTTTGTAATCTTTCATAAGATCATTCCTAATCTGTAAAATTCTGTTTACCAAGATACTGCGCTCACATTGTAAATTGTATTCAACAATATGATTTATAATTGTTTTAAAAATTAGAGTAGCTTTAATATAATTACTGTATTTTTTATTAGATGAATTACAACGATAAATCTAGCGGAGAACTCTTGAAAGAGTTGCACCTTTTGCAAAAGAAGTATAATTCATTGAAAGAATCATTTGATTCAGAAATCAATGAATCAGCCAAACAGACACAAACAATTTCCGAACTTCGCTGGATGTTAGAACATGCGGGTGATGCCGCAATATACCGCGGCAACTACCGTAATATGCAGTACGAATATTGGACTCCCAATGTTGAGATGGTATTGGGTTATACAGTTGAGGAAATGATTGCAATGGGCCAGGCAGGCGCAATAACGAAAATCAATCAAGATGATCTGGTAAAGGGCCTTTCCCTGCTCAACGATCTTATTGCGAATGGGGGCGGACCCTATTCGATAGAATATCGCTTTACGGTTAAAGATGGAAGTGTCCGACATATTAGCGAGAGCGGCCATGCCTTTGTTGACGAAGCAAAAGTCCCCATTTACGCCATTGCATCGGTACTCGACATTACCAATAGAAAACAAGCAGAGCAGTTATTGTATGTTAAAACCAAAGAAATAGAAGCCCAGAATGAAGAATTGATATTAGCCAAAGAAAAAGCCGAAGAAAGCGATCAGCTCAAAACAGCTTTTCTGCACAACATGAGTCACGAGATACGTACGCCAATGAATGCTATAATGGGCTTTTCTGATCTGTTAAAAGACATTCATGACGATAAACCACTACTGGAAGAATATATTGCTATTATTAACCAACGATGTAACGATTTACTTGAGATTATTGATGAGATACTCGATATAGCCAAAATTGAATCTGGCCAATTGCCTGTTAATACAGAAGAATGTAACCTTAATGAGTTATTTAAGGAACTTACTTCATTTTTCAATAAGTATCAAACCAGGTTAGACAAACAACATATTAATTTTAGTTTGCAGGCCAGATGCGACCCTTCAGAGATAATAATTGTTACAGACAAAATTAAATTAAAACAAATATTCATAAACCTTATCAGCAATGCTTTTAAGTTTACGGAAGATGGCATAATAGAAGGTGGTTGCAGATTCGATAAAAATCATAACCTAATATTTTATGTATCTGATACTGGTATTGGCATTCCAGCAGATAAGCAAAGCTCGGTTTTTGAACGTTTCACCCAACTAAATCATATTTCAAACAGCAATATCGGAGGAACAGGTTTAGGTTTGTCGATCGTAAAGGGATTGGTAAGTTTATTGGGTGGTGAAATCTTTCTCGTTTCTGAACAGGGTAAAGGAAGTAACTTTACATTTACAATCCCATATAAAACTACGCATTTCTTACAACAACAGCCATTAAAATTGGAAATGCCCACTATTAAAAGTTTAACCAATAAAACAGTCCTAATTGTTGAGGATGACTTATACAATGCAAAATATCTAAAAGAAATACTTTCAAGTATTGGTTTGAATATTTTACTAGTTGAAGATGGGAGAAAAGCTGTAGAAATATCATTAGCCCAACCGGTAGATTTAGTATTAATGGATATCCGCCTGCCAGAGATAGACGGATATGAAGCCACGCGACAGATACGTGAGCATAAACCTAAGTTGAAAATTATAGCCCAAACGGCCTATGCCTCATTCGATGAGAAACAAAAAGCCATTGATGCGGGCTGCAATGACTATATAAGCAAACCTACTAATAAAGAGTTGCTATTATCTTTGGTATATAAACATCTAACCTAAGGGTAAGATTCGGTTTCCATTAATTGTCACAAACATAATTGCCCGAACCATCGATAAATAATATGCCCAAAATAATAGTAAGAGTATTAATCTTTTTTGTTCAGCCCCTGAAACATAGTTCAAAAAGGTATAGGATTAACAGGGTTATTTTCAATACAATCATGTGATCTTCCAGTTGGCCAAACGTTCGTCTTTCGTTTCCATAATCATATATCAGGTTTCAAAGTACTTCATTAAACAGTTTTTATTTTCTGTAACTTTTACTACTTTGGAACCTGAAATTTGCTCAGACTTTATTTATTTAACTTCTAAAAACCATGAACAGCAGAGCATTGATTAAATTTGGTGAGAATGTTGACGGCTATAACATTCCTGTTTTAAACGAACGTGAAATCAGGGCATCTGCAGGAATCTTATTTTTATTTGTATTTATGTCATTAATGTTGATTCTGTTCAAACAAAATTTTATCATGATAAAGTATGTAATTACTTTATTTCTTACGGATTTTATAATACGTGTTTTTGTGAATCCAAAATACTCTCCAACCTTAATAATCGGGCGTATGATTGTCAGGAATCAAGTACCTGAATATGTTGGGGCAGCTCAAAAAAAATTTGCATGGATAATTGGCATAGCTTTATCCGGTACCATGTTTATTTTTATGGTGCTGGTGAACGCATTTAGCCCAATAACTGGAATAATCTGTTTGATTTGTTTAATATTCTTATTTTTTGAATCGGCTTTTGGCATTTGCCTGGGTTGTAAATTCTACCCTTTATTTTTTAAAGGAAAAGTTCAATACTGCCCAGGTGAAGTATGTGATGTAAAGGATAAACAGGAAATACAAAAAGTGTCGAAAGCCCAAATAGTGATAGTTTTTGCCTTTATTGTCTATATTTTTCTGATGAGTCTTTTTTTTAAAGATTCATTCAGTAAAAAACCATATGACCTATTCGGTAAATACAGTTCCGCACAGAATAAATAATTTAAGCCCTTATTCTTTGCCGCCTATTCTATAATCATAGATGGCTTCACGCCTAAAATACGCTTCGGCAGGATAAATATACCTATTGGCAGTTAGGCTTCTCGTCCCTCCTGCATTCAAGAGTATTTTCAACTTATATAAATAAAAAAACCATCTCATATGAAATGGCTTTTTGCTGTGAACCCAACGGCACTCTTTTCGAACCAATTTTTGGAAGATTTAAAGAGGATTTTCGCATTGAAGGATCTTATATAGCATTAACTCTCTCAAACTTAGAATTCAAAAACCATTTTTATGTTGATAAAGCTTCAGGAAGAACTTAATCAGGTAGAATCATAACCTCCATTAAGTTTTTCTTAGCTGAGTGCTTGCTATAAGTGAAGCACTTGTAAATTGAGCCAAGTGAATTCAAAATCGAATTTAAATCAAGTATTTCAACTGGTAAAAGGATGCAGGAAAATTTAGGCTGCAAGTCTGGCAGTTAAGCATGGTATGTGTTTAAAATATTTTTAAATTTTAACAATATGCTTAATATATTCTGCCCTATCGGTTTGAATTTTCAAATAATATATACCTGTAGGAAGTAAAGACAGGTTATAAATACAATCGGAATTTGTTGTCATTACTAAGCATGAACTTATATCAAACATTTGAACATATATAACCTTTTCATCGGGGATTGAAATATACAATGAATTGGTAAATGGATTGGGATAAATTACAAGGTTTTGACTAGGATTATTTTTGATTGCTGTGGCTGTTCCTTTATCAAACTGTAAATAATCCAGATTAATACCCAGATTGTCCCATACGAACTTAATCTGATAGGTACCCTGTGACAAATAAACACCCCGAACAGTATCATCCTGGAAACTGCTCCACCCACCCGTATTGGGAAATTGTATTTCGGAAGTCAGAAAATTAAAATCTCTTTCCAAATGAAAAGTTGCTCCATCGACAGCGGTTGAACCTCGAACTATAACGTTGTAATATCCGTTCTGCGGAACATTCACGGTATATCCCAACCATTCACTACAAACAGTATAATTAATACCAATCACGCCACCTCCCATGTCAAAAATGTCAACGCGTTCACCCTCACGGTAATTGCTGTTGCCTTCATTAAATAAGGTTACATCATGGTACCCGACTCCTTCTCCTCCATTATCAAAATTTTCAGCTTCGATCTTCGACGGTAAACTTACAGTGTTTTTGTATGCTGTTGCGCCGGTGATACTATTACGATCAATAAAAATATTACAATACTCGTTATTATCATTTATATAGTCAATTTGAACCACGCTGTTGTTTGAGAACTGGTTGCTATCCGTATATACATTTTTTGCAGAACGTATGAATATAGCCGGTTGATTTGAGATGGTTGTAAATAGGTTGTTATTTATATGGATATCGTCAATCACCGCAGATGCATATTGGCTCGATGTCGTATTTGTATAAAAGACCAAAGGGGCATTCATTGAAATGGCACCGTAATTACAATTATTAAAATTACATCCGCTGATTGTAACGTGGGAGGGTACTGAACTCTCAATGAATGTACCTGCGGTTGTAGATGTCAGCATAATTCCCGGACCGGAACATTGATTAAAAGCAGTACCAGAAACATGTACATTGCTTGTCTGTATCAACATACCCCGTGCACGATTTTTCTCTACAATAGTGTTAGTCACATTAAGAACAGCGACAGTATTTTTATTATACAATTGATCACCTGCGACAATACCTGTCCCGATACTATTAAATGTTACGGATAAACAATTATTTGCTGCATCAGACGAAGACGAAACTACTTTAGCCTCGCCTTTTATAATCATAGTCGCCGGATCAATAATAACTAAAGTATCACCATTAAGTGGCAGGTCCCACCAAAATGGAGTACTATTGGTAACTGCATCGCGTAAACACAATACATTAGCTGAAACATTTTGTATCCTATAGAACATGCCATGAATATTCATGCCATCGTCGCCCATTCCCTGAAGAATGCAATTGTTAATATTTATGGTTCCCCGTGTTGAACTAAAATGAATGCCATCGGCATTTGTGCTCATCCAGCGCGTGCCATAACGTTTAACCTGGAAATTATCTAATGACACATTGGTATTGGAATATCCAAATACAGCCATCCCGGCAGCGGAGTATACAACGATATTGCTTAGAGCAATACCATTAACTTTAATGAAAGCAAAAGTATTATTCATATATACCTGGTGACGGATTACTACATCGGCACCAGTATTCAAATTAGCATTGGTGTAACAACGCATTATATTCGATGAAATTATTTTTGTTGAGTCCAGTCCATTTTGATAAATATCAAAACCATAGTCGCTGGGTTTTAAATGTGCCGGATCGTATTCGAGAATGGCTTCAGTTTTTAATCCGGCACGTGCCACCTGCGGCGCTGTCAGAGTTACATCAATGTATCCGACTCCGATTGAGCTAATCATGCCATAAGAAAATGGTAAATCACGATCCCAATCAAGGGTAATATCACGGATTGTTATCTGGGAAGAGTTTTGCGCATAAAAAACCGCATCCCAATTTTTGCACGACAAAAAAGCATTATTTCCTTCAATTGTTAAATTGTGGTAACCATCGATTGTAAAGATTGGAGTATTAGGCTGGGTACCCTGTATCAGGTATGTACCTGTTTCAAAATTCAATGTGGCTCCACTCTTATCACAAGCTGCCAGAGCTGCATTAATAGCATATGTGTCATCAAGGGCGTCATTCGCAATAGCCCCAAAGTCAACAACATTAATAATATTCGTCACAGCTGTTGCATTAAGAATATATGACAAAATAAAAATTAAAATTGCTCTCAAAATGGAAGGATATAAAAAAATTTCAATTGCCTTTTCGAACATATTGATTTGCCTTTGTTTTATGGATTCCATTGTATCGTTTGGTTTTAGGTTAGGTATCCGAAAGATACGCTTGTAACAATATTAACGTCAGTCTAACGTACATTTACCTCATTTATATTCAAGGCTTTAACTTCATCAAGTGCAATTTACAATAATTGTCGTTCTATGCCAAATCAAAAATATCAACGGTAATTGGAAAAATTTTAAGAATAATCTAAGCAATTTCTTGAACAATAAAAGTTAATGAAGTAGTATCTCTACTCGTCAATGTCAGCAAGGATTTTGGGAAAAAGAAAACGGGACAATCCAAGAAAAATTTTGAACTGTACCGTTGTGTGATCTCGGAGGGACTTCCCGATTGTTTTTTCTGTTCATTTTTTCGTCCCTCAAAAATGTAACGAAAAATACATCGGGATAAACTTCTCGTCCCTCCTGCCTACCTATTACCTGGCTTTTTAAAAAAAGAAGCCATCATTTTTAAAATGGCTTAAAGACTGTGAACCCAACGGTACTCTTTTCGAACCAATTTCTCGAAGATTTAAGGAAAATTTATTCGCTGAATGATTTAATCAGAAGAATGTAAAAAAATCTTAATTTCTCTCATTCTCTTAGTTTTAGATACTGCCGCGAACTTAACAGTAATAAGTAATGTTTTAAATTTGCAAACACTACTTAATATTTGGGTATTTTGCCTTCGAAAATGAATATTGATGATAACAACCTTAATAATCGTAGTTTTCTTGCTTGGTTATATTGCTATAGCATTTGAACATAAAATTAAAATTGATAAAGCAGCAACCGCACTTGTTACCGGCGTTTTATGCTGGTTGTTTTATTATTTTTCCGTCACATCAATTGCTACATCAGAGATCGAACTGATGAGACATTTAGGCGAAATTTCAGCCATTCTGTTTTTCCTCATGGGTGCTATGACCATTGTGGAAGTAGTTGATTCCCACGATGGATTTAACATAATAACAGACGCCATACTTACAAAATCAAAATCAAAATTACTGATAATCATATGTTTAATAACATTTTTCCTTTCATCCATTCTGGATAATCTGACCACAGCAATAGTTATGACTTCCTTATGCAGTAAACTATTGCACGAAAAACAAGACCGTTTATGGTTTGTGTCTATGGTTATCATAGCTGCCAATGCCGGAGGTGCCTGGTCGCCTTTGGGAGATGTCACAACAACAATGCTTTGGATTGGAGGACAAATAACCGCATTAAACATAATTGTAAAGACTTTTTTGCCAAGTCTCATAGTGGTACTTGCTCCTTTAATCGTTTTAGTAATTAAATTTAAAGGACAAAGAATTCAAAATACGACTAGGAATAAAAGTAAGCATCCGATAGAAAGCAATATTATGCTTTTTGCAGGCATAGGATTGCTTGTTTTTGTACCAATATTTAAAACCATAACTCATATGCCCCCTTTTATGGGAATGTTGTTTGCCTTGAGTGTTGTTTGGTTTGTAAGCAGTTTTATTCATTTAAGTAAGCATCCGGATGAAAGGTATAAGTATTCTGTTACCAGCGCTCTGAGAAGGATAGATACTTCAAGCATTCTTTTTTTTCTTGGAATTTTGTTAGCTGTTTCAGCTCTTCAATCCTTTGGTATTTTAGAACATTTAGCTGAGTTTATAGTTAAATATATTAAGAATGCATATATAACAGGGACAATTTTAGGTCTTTTCTCTGCAGTAATAGATAATGTGCCATTGGTTGCTGCTGCGCAAGGTATGTTTAGTATGGAATTGTTCCCTCCAGATCATGTTTTTTGGGAATTTCTTGCGTTGTCGGCAGGAACTGGAGGAAGTGCCATAGTAATTGGTTCAGCTGCAGGTGTGGCTGTAATGGGTATTGAAAAGGTCAACTTTTTTTGGTATTTAAAAAATATAAGCTGGTTGGCGCTATTGGGTTTTTTTGCAGGAACAATAGCTTTTATTTTGCAGCAATGGGTGATTGGTTAAATGAATTAACACGATATAAGATGATGTTTCTGAAAACAACCAAAATAAAACAATGGTTAGCAAGTATTTTAATGACCATTTCCGGTTACAGGATAAAGAACCCTAAAGCATTTATATTAATTGAAAGTTTACTTATCGGGTTAATTACAGGATTAATAGCAGTAATGCTTAAAAATATAGTTCATATCACAGGCAGGGAATTATACAAAAATTCATCGCCAGGACACCCTCAGTTTTTATATCTTGCATTACCCGGGATTGGTATACTTTTAACCGTATTGTATCTGAGATTTTTCATAAAGGATAGTCTGTCACATGGCATCAGTAAGGTAATTCAATCTATTTCCAAAAATCATAGCCGTATAAAATTTCATAATACGTATTCATCTGTAGTTTCAAGCACTCTCACTGTCGGATTTGGCGGTTCTGTGGGATTAGAAGCTCCTATAGTCTATACAGGCGCTGCTGTTGGATCAAATTTGGCGGGATTTTTTAAACAGGATTATAAAACTACTACATTATTACTGGCCTGCGGTGCTGCTGGGGCTATTGCGGGAATATTTAAAGCACCTATTGCTGCCACTATTTTTGCATTGGAAGTATTGATGATTGACCTTAGCATGTGGTCCATCATCCCATTGTTATTGGCCTCTGTTAGCGGGGCATTGGTTTCGTATTTTTTAATGGGTGATAATGTGATGTTTAACTTCACTTTGCATGATTCATTCGCGAAAACGAACATAGCCTACTATCTGATATTAGGCATTACATGTGGTTTTATATCAGTTGCTTTTATGCGGCAACTGTCTTTTTTCGAAAAAAAAATGGCGCGTATAAAACACACTTGGCAAAAGATTACTATTGGTGCTGTTATATTGGGTATTTTGATTTTTCTAATGCCCCCATTATTCGGAGAAGGGTACTTAACGCTTCAATTTTTACAAGGGAATAATCCGGAACAGATAACCCAATTAATTCAATTTGATTTTTTAAAAACAAATGCCGATGCAATATTGGTCTTTCTCGCTATTGTAATATTATTTAAGGGATTGGCAGTTGCTGCAACAACCGGCAGTGGTGGTATTGGAGGAGTTTTTGCTCCGGCTCTTTTTATGGGAGGAGTGACCGGATTTATCGTAGCTGAACTGTTAAATAAATTGTCATTCATAAATGTGTCGGTAAGAAATTTCTCCTTAGCCGGCATGGCAGGAATAATGGCGGGTATTATGCATGCTCCGTTAACTGGAATTTTCCTGGTTGCCGAAATCACGGGAGGCTATGGCCTTTTTATACCGCTTATTGTTACAGCAACTTCCTGTTATTTAACCACAAAGTATTTTGAGAAGGATTCGATATACACAAAAGAATTAATGAGTAAAGGAGAAGCACTGACCCATCATAAAGACAGAAACATACTGACTCTTTTAAAAATTGAAAATGTTATTGAAACGGATTGTATTGGCCTAAAAACCTCCGATAGTTTAAGGCATATTGTTGAACTTTTTAGGAAATACGATCGGAATTTATTTCCCGTATTGGGCAATGAAAACGAATTACTTGGGATAGTGATGCTTAATGATATCAGGAATAAGATGTTCGATCAGGAATTGCTTGATACTACTTTTGTCATAGATTATTATACACAACCAACTGCTGTAATAAATTATAACGATTCATTCGAGCGAATAATGAAAGTATTCGATGATACCCAGGCTTGGAATTTATTTGTATTAAAAGATAGAAAATTTATAGGTATAATTTCAAAATCAAAACTATACAGCGAATACCGAAAATTAATGGTGCAATTGTCGGACGAATGATCATAATAAGGCCAGAACATTTTAAATGAAATAAAATATTTAATTGAAGTAGTGCCATACATTTGACTTGGTATATAGAGCGATGTGTAATATCTTATGTGTAATTGACATGCCTTCCTTTCAAAACTAATATGGAAACTGTCTTTGACCATAGATAGCTTTATTCAATTAAATTAAAAAAATGTTTATTAATGAATATTTTAATTATCCTGGAAACCGGTTGTAGTTTTGCCAAAGATGTCATTGATCTTTTAGTAGAAAGGGATGAAATCAACCTGACTTTATTTTTGCTTAACAAAAGAAGAATACTAAATAATGATATTTTTAAAAATGTCCTGCCTATAGCCAGATGCCGTATCATTGAAGGCAAAGTTTTGGATTTTAATCAACTGAATGAATCTTTAATAGGTCAGGATATTGTGTATTCAAATCTTGCCGGAGACTCTGAGAAAAAGGCAAAGAACATCGTTAAAGCAATGGATGAAAAAGGAGTTAAAAAACTCATCTTTTTGAGTTTGTTAGGTATCTATGATATTCCTTTAAGACCCGTATTAAATCCTTACCAGAAAGTTGCTGATGTGATAAAAGCATCAGACCTTGATTACACCATTTTAAGACCAATATGGGTTATCAATTCAGATGAAGTAGATTATGCAATAACAAGAAAGAGCAAACGCGAAAGAGGCTTATTAATTTCTCAGGAAAAACTTGCAGGATACATTACGAAAATTATTGGTTTATCCGAAAATAAAAATCTTTGATACCAGGGTAAAACTCAACTAATTCTTATAAAAATCAATGAATTTATGGAAACAGATTGCATTAACAACGATTAGTAATCAAAATTTATTTTAGAATAAGCTTGATCCTTTCAGATTTGGCCCTGACTTTCAGCCAGCTATTTAACCTTTCGATTTCTAAGGCTGAGGGACGTTTTTTAAAATCGATGTATGCTATTAAAACTGTATCAAAGCTATTACTTTTGGCAAGGTACAAAATACCTCTATTGATTGAAAACTCTGAAATATTCGGATGCTCAGCTAAGGCCTCTTTTGTTATATCTTCAATTGGTAATTTCGTGTTTTCAATCTTTGATAATTCATTTTCAAGAAATCCAATCTTCTCATCTTTGGATTTAATTATCAAGTCATTCTTTTTGTAAAGATCCTCAATAATCCCTGATTTAATTTTGGTAATTTCATTGGCGTTGTTAAAATTACTTTGTCTCACGATTAATTTTGCGCCAGCCAGGTTGTATTTGGAAAGCTTTTCTTTTGCATTATTAATTAGAAGACTGTCCACAGGTTTTCCGATTAAAGTAATCTCAATTGATTTATTTCCGAGTTGAAGCTTAAAATTTTTGCTGATTATTTCAGTTTGTGCAAAACTCAATTCATTTTGAATAAATCTTCTCGCATTTTGTTCAAATATACTTCGATTTACTATCCGGTAGGCCAAATATATGCTTGGAATAATTGCTATTACTATAATTCCATAGATATATCGTTTTATTTTTGTCTCGACTTTTTGATTTACAAATTCAATTGGATTAAACTTAAGAATTCTGACAACCAGGAATGTTGCTAAACAGATAAAAACACTATTAATAAAAAACAGGTAAATAGCTCCCATAAAAAAAAGAAAATTTGCATTTGCAATTGCATAGCCTGCTGTACATAAAGGTGGCATTAAAGCAGTAGCAATAGCAACACCCGGAATAACATTGCCTTTTTCTTTGCTTGAACCGGCTATTATTCCAGCCAGACCGCCAAATAATGCAATGAATACATCCCAAATGGTGGGAGTTGTCCGGGCAAGTAATTCACTTTGAGCTTCTGTAAATGGGGTTAACAAGAAGTAAAATGTAGAAGCGGAAATACTTATGATAATAGCTACCAAAAGGTTGCGGCTGGCTTTTTTTATTAAGCCAAAATCATAAATTCCGACTCCTAATCCAATTCCCATTATTGGTCCCATGAGGGGAGAGATAAGCATAGCACCAATTACAATGGCTGTTGAATTTATGTTTAATCCAATGGAAGCAAGGAAAATTGCAAAAACAAGGATCCAGAGATTAGCTCCTTTAAATTCTACATTTTTCCGTATAGATTCGACAATATCATTTTCACTTGCTTTATCTCCTCCGATGCTGAAATAATGGCGCAGGATTATAATTATTCGTTTGATCAGATTACTTAAATTCATGACTTGTACTATTTGTGTGTTAAAGTTATGATATTAAGATATTATTAAACATTTGGAAGACTACTTTTGAATTCAATTAAATATATTTTAATTAAGATTATTTGGCTTTATCCTAAGTTTATTCTGCCCGGTAATAATTTACAGTAACTTTGGAAATTGAGCAGTATCTGTCTACTGCTCATGGTTTATAATTACGCAAATTTTCTAAACGTCAACAATTAAAAACTTCTTGAAAAGATCCCAATTATATGTTTTTGAATGCGGATCAATAATATCAATGTACATTCTCCAGTAATTAAAATAGCTTTTAAATGTGTGAATAATGTAAATCTGTCATGTAATTGTGTAACGCTTCTATTAATAGTGCAACCGACCTTTACCTTAAATTGTTTAATAATTTAATATAGAATGTCATGAAAAAAAGAATATTGTATTTTGTAATCCTCGTTACAGGATTAATATTGGTTGATCTGTCAGCAAACCAGGTTTATAGTCAAACAACACAAAATAAACCGGTTAAGCAGCAAGGTGTAACATACACATGCCCAAATCATCCAAAGACAGTGCAGGATCATCCTGGAAATTGCCCCATATGCGGGATGAAGCTGGTTGAGAATACAAATATGCAGAAAGGAGATATGCACCATTCAAATGATTCCACCATGATGAACCATAGTCATAACCAAATGATGAATGATTCAACTACTATGAAAAATAGAAACATGATGCATGACTCAACATCCATGAAGCATGAACATATGGGTATGTAGTCCAATCATTAGATTTTACTTTCACCTAGGAAGTAAAATTATTTAATAAGCTATTTCTGGAAAAATAAATTTTATGATATGATGAACGGAATGAATCATAGCTGGGGGATGGGTTTTGGATATGGCTGGATTGTCGGTCTGGTCGTTCTTGTCGTTATTATTTGGGCAGTTGTTAAAGTTGCAAACAAAAAAAACAATTCAGGACCTGCCAAATGATACATCTCCATTGAATGTTCCATTACGAAGCTATTTATGAAATTTTAATACTTCAATTCAATTTTTTTCATGTCAAAATTAATCTTATGGAAGATTTACAAAAAGAACAATTTTTTTGTCCAATGAAATGTGAGGAATCAAAGGTCTATGACCAACCAGGGGATTGCCCTATATGTAATATGCATTTGATACCTGTCAATCAGAATAATAAACCTGGCAAACATGTCCAATGATGAAACTCCCCCGTTGAAAAAGGGCAGATATTACTGCCCGATGCAATGTGAGGGAAATAAAATGTATGGCATCCCCGGCGATTGTCCTGTGTGCGGTATGCATCTTAATAAAGAAGAGGTTATAAAAAGTTCAACAACTATTTATACCTGCCCCATGCACCCGGAAGTAAAACAGGATAAACCTGGAAGTTGCCCAAAGTGCGGAATGGATTTGGTACCTGAAAAAGGGCAGGATGCCAGCGAAGAAGAAAAAGCTTACCGAAAAATGGCTCTTAAATTCAGGATTGCCTTGATTCTGGCAATCCCGGTATTCATTTTGGGAATGTCAGATTTATTTTCTTTCCTGCATATTGATTCTTTCGTATCAAAAAGGGTTTTGGGTTGGGTAGAATTCTTACTCGCCTCTCCGGTAGTTTTTTATTCCGGATGGGAGTTTTTTAAGCGTGGATGGAGTTCTATAATAAGGTGGGCTCCTAATATGTGGACGTTAATATCCATTGGGGTTGGGGCCGCATATTTATTCAGTGTTTTTGCTCTTTTGTTTCCTGGAATATTTCCGGCGCAGTTTAAAGACGCACAAGGAAATGTTCATTTGTATTTTGAGGCTGCCGCAGTAGTATTGACTCTTGTACTATTTGGACAAGTCTTGGAGTTAAAGGCTCACAGCAAAACCAATTCGGCCATAAAAGCTTTGCTGAACCTTGTTCCTCCGGTTGCAAGGATAATACACGACGGGAATGAGACAGAAATCCCTTTGGAACAAGTTAAAGCAGGTGATGTTTTGCGGGTGAAACCCGGTGAAAAAATTCCTGTAGATGGAATAATCACCAATGGTAATGCTGTAGTGGACGAAAGCATGATTACAGGAGAGCCCATGCCCGTTGATAAATCCAAGGACGATAAGGTGACCGCAGGCACTATTAATGGGAAAACCGTATTTGAAATGTGTGCTGTAAAAGTGGGAAACGATACCTTGTTAGCCCGGATTATTCAAATGGTAAACGAAGCAAGCAGGTCAAGAGCGCCCATTCAAAAATTAGTAGATGTTGTAGCTAAATATTTTGTGCAAATTATTATAGCAATTTCATTTATCACCTTTGCAGTATGGGCAATATGGGGGCCACAACCTGCCTTTGTTTATGCATTTGTTAATGCGGTGGCTGTCTTAATAATAGCATGTCCGTGTGCATTGGGGTTGGCCACTCCTATGTCAATAATGGTGGGTACTGGTCGTGCGGCACAATCCGGTATTTTGGTAAAAGATGCAAGTGCTATAGAGGAAATGAATAAGGTTGACACTCTTATTATTGACAAGACGGGTACCATTACCGAAGGAAAGCCAAGTCTTAAAGAATTTAAATCCTTTGGTCAGTTAAGCGATGAAGACATTCTTAAACTTGCTGCTTCTATTGATGCCAATAGTGAGCATCCTTTGGCAGAAGCAATTGTGAAAGGGGCAAAAGAAAAAAACATCGGTTTGGAAAAATTAGAAAATTTTGAATCGGTCACGGGTAAAGGCGTACAGGCAATTTACCAGGGGAAAAAGATTGGACTTGGAAATCAAAGACTACTGGAAGACTTTAAAACTTCGCCGGATAACGATAAAATGAAACTGGTTGAAGAATGGCAACATTTTGGACAAACAGTAATGTATTTAATTTTAGAAAACCATGTTGAAGGTATTGTGAGTGTTACCGACAAAATTAAGGACACATCTTCCAAAGCCATTCAGGATTTACAAAAAATGGGTGTGAAAGTTATCATGCTTACCGGCGATAATGAATTTACTGCAAAAGCTGTTGCCGGGGAGTTAAAACTCGATGGTTTCAAAGCTGATTGCCTGCCGGATGATAAATTCAATGAAGTTAAAGAATTGCAAAAACAAGGTCATATAGTAGCTATGGCTGGAGATGGTATTAATGACGCTCCGGCTCTGGCTCTGGCCAATATTGGAATAGCGATGGTTACAGGTACAGATATTGCCATGCAAAGCGCTAAAATTACGCTTGTCAAAGGCGATCTTAATGGAATTGCCCGTGCAAAGGATCTCAGCCATGAAGTAATGAAGAATATCAAACAAAATTTAATTTTTGCCTTCGTTTACAATGTCCTTGGAGTACCTATAGCAGCAGGATTGTTATTTCCGATTTTTGGAATTTTGCTTAGTCCAATGATTGCCGCCGCTGCTATGAGTTTTAGTTCAGTTTCGGTAATTGGTAATGCTCTACGATTAAGAAGAAAATAATGATCGAAATGAGTATTGTAAAATATATGTGAATAATGTAACTCTTTTCAAAAGTTGTATAATAACTATTTAAATGAAGGGAATGAACTTTAAGCTATCAAAAATTGTCCATATATAGTAATTGATGAATTTCCAAGATGGAAATGACCCTGGAATTTCTAATATTATTGAAAATAAATTGGCTGCTTATGAAAACAATTATTGTTCCACTGGATTTTTCAATCGATTCATTGACTGGTTTGAATATGGCATTAATGCTGGCAAATAAAACGGGTGCGAATATCCAAATGATACATGTTATTGGAAAAAACGACAATACAAATGATGAATTGCTGAAAAAGGAACATCAGCTGGCAAAAATAAAAATTGAAGAAGTCATTCAAAAATGCAAAGAGAAAAACAATTTTAATTGTGGATTGAGTTACACATTAAAAGAAGGTAAGATATATAAGGAAATAACTGAACTGGGAGGAAAATTTGATGACGCGATTATTGTACTTTCAACCCATGGTGAATCCGGATTCGAAGAATTATTCATTGGTGGAAATGCTTTCAAAATAATCTCACATTCAAAGATCCCGGTTATTACTGTTAGAGGAAGTAAAATACCTTTAAATATTGATAAAATAGTGCTACCCCTGGATATAACTTATCAGACGCGTGAAAAGGTTCCATATACTGTTAAGCTGGCAAAGCTATTTAATTCAGAAATTCATCTGGTTACTTTAAGATTCTCAAAATACAAAAGTTTTGAGAAGAAGCTTAATCAGTATGCCAAACAGGTAGCCGTTTACATTGCCAAACATAAGCTTGCATATACAGTTGAACATCTTCAGGGCGATAACCTAACAGACATAACTCTTGATTACTCACGCTCTGTAAATGCCGACCTTATATCCATAATGACTGAGCAGGAGGAGAGTATTTCCAATTTGCTTCTGGGCAGTTACGCCCATCAAATGATAAACAAGGCCTTTATTCCTGTTTTATACTTTCCAAATTATCAATTACGCCTAATTACAGAGGATGTCTGGGATTTAGGAGCCTTTAATCCTTAATGTCCTTATTATGACGGATAGAAACGGAAAATAAGTTTCGATAAGTCTTTCGACAGGCTGATGCGGTCCTTGATAAAAAAGTCATTATTTTAAATAAATAAGAATACGAATGAAGGGATTTGATCCAGGGATAATAAATTATAAGCTCAGGATGAAAACAATCGCAGGAATCGTCCTGTGTTTTTGGTTAGCGTCCTGTGGAAATAATTCACCAAATGTCCCTCTGGAAGAATATTCAACGAAAATCGTTGGGCACTGGCAGGGGAAAGTTGGTCGTTTTAATGAAACAATGTCAATCAATAGTGATGGCACTTTCGTATGTCTGGTGCATCCTATGGGGTTCATCGCCAATACTCTTTCTCAAAGAGTGACAGGAACTGTTTACGGAACATGGAAAATTAGCGGTGCTGTTATCACTTTGAACATCACTAGCTCTCAAAAAGAACGATTGGGAAACGAGAATGCTACGAGCACGATCCTGGCATTCAAAAAAGATGAACTTATACTAAAATCTGATCGTGGTGAGACCTCACCTTTTCAGCGAGTACATGATCATTGGTACAAAACAAACTAGAAAAAGCACAGCCCATTATTACCAATGCTTTTTAAAAGGAATTTGCATCATAGGAAATTTGAATATGGAATCATGAAAGAAAAAGCTGAAATAAGAAAACCTGTTTATAGTTTCTTGCCAAGAGATATTGAAGGCCTTGATTCTCTTGCAGAACTTGCGCTCGATATGCGGTGGGCATGGAACCATGCAGCTGATGAAGTATGGCGTCAACTTGATCCTGCCCTCTGGGACCTAACTCATAATCCATGGGTCGTATTGCAGACAGTTTCAAGGGATCAATTTCAGAAGGTTATGTCAGATCCTGTCTTTCGTAAAAAAGTAGATTCTCTTCTACAATCTAAGGAGCGTGCAAATAAAGCTCCGGCTTGGTTTCAACAAAATTATTCGAAATCTCCTCTTACCTGTGCAGCTTATTTTAGTATGGAATTCATGCTTAGTGAAGCGCTGCCCATTTATTCAGGGGGACTGGGTAATGTAGCAGGTGATCAGCTAAAGGCTGCCAGCGATTTGGGAGTTCCTGTTATTGGTATAGGCTTACTTTATCAACAGGGCTATTTTCGCCAGGAAATTGACAAACATGGTGAACAACTGGCTCTTTTTCCTTATAACGACCCCGGTCAGTTACCGATTTCGCCTTTGCGTCAATCGAATGGAGAATGGCTGCGATTAGAAATTGCATTACCAGGGTATTCTGTGTGGTTGCGCGTCTGGCAAGTCCAGGTAGGCAGGATCAAACTCTATCTGTTGGACAGTAACGATGCTGCAAATTTCCCTGTTCATCGTGGGATTACCAGCGAATTATACGGAGGCGGACCCGAACTTCGTCTTAAACAGGAAATAGTACTCGGAATTGGAGGATGGCGACTTCTCAACGCACTAGGAATTCACCCTGAGGTATGTCATCTCAACGAAGGGCATGCTGCATTTGCGATTTTAGAGCGTGCATATGGTTTTATGAAAGATAATAATCAACCTTTCGAAGTTGCATTGGCAGTTACAAGAGTCGGTAATCTATTTACCACACACACCGCAGTAAAAGCCGGATTCGATTGTTTTTCAGCGTCTCTTATCGGACAATACTTAGGTGCATATGCTGAGCAAAGGCTCGGTATTACGCCTCACCAATTATTAGCTTTGGGTCGCATAGATTCCGGGGATGAATCAGAGACCTTTAACATGGCATACCTGGCAATTCGCGGAAGCGGAGCAATAAACGGGGTAAGCAATCTTCATGGAAAAGTCAGCCGACATATATTTGAACAGCTTTTCCCTAAATGGCCGGAAGACGAAGTGCCTGTTGGCCATATAACCAATGGTGTTCACATGCCAACCTGGGATTCCAGGGAGGCAGACAATATTTGGACAGAAGCTTGTGGAAAAGACCGTTGGCTGGGAATGAATAAAACCCTGGAAAAGGATATTCGGCGGGTTTCCGATAAAAAGCTATGGGAGATGCGCACCAATGCTAACAAAGAACTCATTGAATTTGCAAGTGAATATGTTTCGAAGCAACTAATTGGTTCAGGTCATTCATCCGATTCAGTGGAAACAGCAAAACATTTATTTAAGCCAGACATTTTAACACTGGGCTTTGCGAGACGTTTTGCGGCCTACAAACGGCCTAATTTGTTGCTACATGATCCGCAAAGATTGCTCAGGATATTAACAAATCCTAAGTTTCCGGTACAACTCATTCTTTCCGGCAAAGCCCATCCTGCTGATCAGGAAGGCCAGGAACTTATTAAGGAATGGATGAAATTTATACGGAAAAATGGTATTCATCCTCCGGTAATTTTTCTTGCAGATTATGATATGCATGTATCAGAAAACCTTGTGCAGGGAGTTGATGTTTGGATCAATACTCCACGTCGCCCTTGGGAGGCTAGTGGAACCAGCGGTATGAAAGTGCTTGTAAATGGCGGCATTAACCTTTCTGAACTCGATGGTTGGTGGGCTGAAGCTTATACACCAAAAGTAGGATGGGCAATCGGAGATGGGAAAGAACATGGAGATGATCCCTCCTGGGATGCCTTCGAAGCCGAACAACTTTATAATATACTCGAACGAGAAGTAGTGCCGGAATTCTACGACCGTAATGCAAATGGTATCCCCGTCAAATGGATTTCGCGAATGCGCGAAAGCATGGCACAACTGACACCACGATTCTCTGCCGACAGGACCGTGCGGGAATATACCGAACAACGCTACCTGACAGCTGCAAAAGAATATCTTGATCGTGCGGCCAATAAAGGTGGAAAAGGAAGACAAATAATAGACCAGCTGCATATACTTGAACAAAAATGGGATTCAATGCGTTTTGGAGATGTGATACTCGAAACTATAGATAAACAATATAAGTTCGATGTCCCAGTCTATTTCAATGATCTTGACCCGGAAACATTGCAGGTTGAACTATTTGCCAATGGAACAAATGGTGAAGATCCGATCGTACAGAAGATGTCACGGGGAGTAAAAATTGAAGGATCTAACAATGGATATCATTATATTGCTTTGGCTAGTACAGCACGTCCTGTAACAGATTATACTCCACGCGTAAAGCCGAGCTTCCTTACTATTTCTGTTCCTCTTGAGACCACTTTGATTTATTGGCAGCATTAAACGTTAAATTATGGAAAAAGCAAATTCAAAGCAAGCATACGAAATAGGCATGATCGGCTTGGGCATTATGGGACGCAATCTTTTACTTAATATGGCAGATCATGGTTTCTCAGTGGCCGGTTATGACAATGACCCGGCCAAAGTAGATGCGCTGCGGAAGGAAGCGGAAAAAAGAGATATACATTGCACAGACAATCTTCGGGGGTTTATCTCAGTACTTCGTATACCACGGGCAGTAATCATGCTTGTTCCTGCAGGAGCACCCGTTGATTCTGTCATAAAAGATATGTCGGGGCTTATTCAAAAAGGAGATCTTATCATTGATTCCGGCAATTCTTATTTTAAAGACACCAATCTGCGCACCATCCGGTTAAAGGAAAAAGGAATTCAATATATGGGTATGGGAATTTCAGGCGGAGAAGAAGGCGCCAGGCATGGTGCAAGTATTATGCCTGGTGGAGAAAAAGAGGCGTATGAGCGTGTAAGACCTGTTTTGGAGGCAGTTTCAGCCAAAGTGAATGATGTACCCTGCGTAGCGTATTTAGGGCCTTTATCAGCTGGTCATTTTGTGAAGATGGTGCATAATGGAATTGAATATGGCATCATGCAACTTATTTCAGAAACTTATGCTTTGATGAAACAGGTTCTTGGTTTCTCAGAAGATGAACTTCAAAAAACTTATGGCAACTGGAATAAAGGCGAACTGAATGGTTATCTCCTGGAAATTACCAGTAATATTTTCGGTAAGGTAGATGATAAAACAGGCAACCGGCTAATAGATGAAATACTTGATGTCGCCAGGCAGAAAGGTACTGGTATGTGGACATCGCAAAGTGCCATGGAATTGCAGGTTCCTGTTCCTAACATCGATATGGCAGTTGCCATGCGCGACCTATCCGTATTCGAAGAACAGCGCGAAATCGTTGGCAAAATATTTCAATACCAGGAACGGCAATTCACCGGCGATCGGGAAAAACTTCTGACTCAATTGCGCAAAGCATTTTATGTATCAATGCTCACAACCTATACGCAAGGTTTTGCATTACTAACCGTCGCATCCGGGAAATACGGATACCGTCTCGATCTTGAAGCTGTGGCAAGAATATGGCGTGGTGGTTGCATCATTCGTGCTGCCATTCTGGAGGACATTAAGGTAGTTTTTCACTCCAAACCTAATCTGGGGAATTTATTGCTGGATCCGAAATTCTCGCAAAAAATTAAAGAAAACCAGGAAGATCTTCGTCAGATCGTTTGCACGGCAAGTTCGATGGGTATTCCTATTCCCGGCCTTATGGCTTCTCTTGGTTATCTTGATGCTTTCCGCAGTTCATGGTTACCAGCTAATTTAATTCAGGCACAGCGGGATTATTTTGGTGCGCACACATACGAACGTATTGATGCCAAAGGAACTTATCACACCGAATGGCAGAAAGGATGATGATGAAAACGACCGGACAACTTCAACCAACTGTATTTGCCATTTTTGGCGGATCAGGAGATTTGACCTGGAGAAAACTGGTGCCATCTCTTTTTGATCTTTTCCGGGATTCGGCAATGCCCTTGTATTTTTCAATTATTGCGCTGGATCGCATAGAACTCAATGATGAGAAATTGCGTGAGCATTACCGCGATGGAATTGAAAAATTTTCACGCAAGGGTAAGGTCAAGGACGAGGAATGGTCCAAGTTTGCCATGCATATCTATTACATTAAAGGAGATTTTAAAAAGCCTGAAATTTATTCTGCATTACAGGCCCAATACGAAAAGTTGGAAAAAATGTGGAAGGCTAAAACTCAGATTATCTTCTATATGGCTACGCCTCCGATCATGTTTGGTGAAATTCCAAAACATATAAAAAAAGCTGGGATGTCGGATGATCTGGAAGGGTCCCGGATAGTAGTAGAAAAGCCAATCGGCTACGACATAACTTCTGCCTTGAAACTAAATCAGACGCTTACCGATAGTTTCGCAGAAAGTCAAATATTCAGAATAGATCATTATCTGGGTAAAGAAACGGTACAAAACATTCTTGCATTCCGCTTTGCCAATCCACTCTTTGAGCCAATCTGGAACCGGCGATATATAGATTTTGTAACCATTACTGTTGCAGAAGATTTGGGTGTGGAACACCGTGGTGGTTATTATGAGGGTGCTGGCGCATTAAGGGATATGGTACAAAATCACCTGATGCAATTGCTTTGTCTTGTTGCTATGGAACCGATGGTTTCGTTTAATGCCGATGAAATACGCAACAAGAAAGTGGATGTTCTTCATGCAATACGTCAAATTCCAAATGATAAGGTTAATCAATACGCCGTTCGGGGCCAATATGGCAAAGGACTTAGAGAAGGAAAAAAGGTTTGCGGATATCGTAAAGAGTATGGTGTTTCACCCGATTCCCTCACAGAGACATTTGTTGCATTAAAGTTGTTTGTAGATAACTGGCGATGGCAGGATGTACCTTTTTATCTCAGGACAGGAAAACGTCTTCCGCGACAAGTATCGGAAGTTACCATTCAATTTCGTGCCGTTCCGCATAAATCTTTTCCTGAAGAATCCACGCTCGACTGGCAATCTGCCAGCCTCATTATTTCAATTCAACCCGATGAAGGCATCGTGCTTTGTTTTCAGGCAAAGAAACCTGGAACAAAGCTATTGTTACAGCCAGTAACTATGCGGTTCAATTATAAGGAAAGCTTTTCAATCTCCTTACCCGATGCTTACGAGACTTTATTATGGGATGTTATGAACAACGATGCAACCCTTTTTATGCGTTCAGATCAGGTTGAAGCAGCCTGGCAAATCATTATGCCAATCCTTGAAGACTGGTCGGGTAAGCCCCCAATTGGATTTCCGAATTATGCTTCCGGCACATGGGGCCCGGAAGAAGCTGACAGGCTGCTCATAGCTGGGCACCATTGGCCTTTACCAACAGTATTAGCAAAAAAAATATAGCAATGGAAAAATCTATTCCGATCACAACATTATTCTTAGATATAGGTGGTGTAATGCTTTCCAATGGATGGGGACATGAATCACGCAAATTAGCTGCCGAAGTTTTTAAGTTGGATTTTGATGATATGGAAGACCGGCATCACCTTACTTTCGTTACATACGAAGAAGGGAAACTTACAATGAGTGAATATCTCAACCGGGTCGTATTCTATCAGAAACGCAATTTTACACAGGAACAATTTCGCGATTTTATGTTTTCTCAGTCCACTCCATTCCCGGAGATGATTGAATATATACAACGGTTGAAAGAACATTATAAGCTAAAAATTGCTGTAGTGAATAATGAAGCACGGGAGTTGAATGAACATAGAATAATGAAGTTTCAGTTGAACCGGTTCGTCGACTTTTTCATATCCTCTTGTTTCGTACATTTTCGAAAACCAGATGCCGATATATTTCGAATAGCGCTGGATATTGCACAGGTACCGGCTGAAAACGTTGTATATATTGAAGATATGCAAATGTTCGTTGATGTTGCTAGTGATTTGGGAATTCGAAGTATCCATCATAAGAATTTTAAGGCGACATCCGCAAATTTGGCCTCAATGGGGCTGGAGATTTGATAAAATTACAGGAAATAATGAATATGGAACAGGCTTGCATATTGACCATTAACGGGGGATCATCCTCTATAAAGTTCGCGCTTTATAGGGCTAACAAACCTCCGGAGCGTCTGCTTTATGGTAAAATTGACAGGATTGGCCTGAAAGATTCATCATTGACCTTCAAAAGTGAGAAAGGAGATCAGGAGGATACCGTTAAAATAGAAGCTAATAACCATCAATCGGCGGCAGATTTTCTGATTGATTGGCTCGAAAAGCAGGACGGATTCTCTTCTGTCAGGGCTATAGGACACCGTGTGGTTCATGGAAAGAATCATACCAATCCAGAGCTAATTACACCTGAATTGCTGGATGAACTTCATCTAATTACACCTTACGATCCGGATCACTTACCGGAAGAGATTGAATTGATAGAAGCTTTCCGTCATCGTCATCCAAAACTTGCACAGGTGGCTTGTTTTGACACAGCATTCCATTGTACAATGCCCCGTGTGGCAAAATTGCTCCCGATTCCACGTCGATTCGATACAGCCGGTATCAGACGTTACGGCTTTCATGGTTTGTCCTATGCTTATCTGATGGAGAAACTGGAACTTGTTGCAGGAAAAAAAGCAGCGCAAGGTCGTGTGATTATGGCTCACCTTGGGAATGGATCGAGCCTGGCTGCTGTCCAAGAAGGCAAGAGTATTGACACCACCATGGGTTTCACTCCGGCGGGAGGGCTAATGATGAGCTCCAGGCCTGGTGATTTGGATCCTGGAGTTGCATGGTACATAATACGATCAGAAAATCTAACACCAAAGCAGTTCAATAATCTTATTAATCATGAATCCGGCTTGCTCGGAGTTTCTGAAACCAGTTCTGATATGCATGACTTGCTTGAAAGTCAGTCGAGCGATATCCGGGCAGCTGAAGCGGTCGAACTATTTTGTTATACTATACGCAAATGGATAGGAGCCTTCGCTGCAGTGCTGGGAGGATTGGATACATTAGTATTTAGTGGTGGAATTGGTGAGAATGCACCGGAAATCCGTACTCGTATTTGTGAAGGGTTGGGATTTCTTGGAATCGGGATTGATGAAAACCAAAACAAAGCAAGCTCACCAGTTATTTCAACAGATAATGGGCAAACTATTGTCCGGGTTATTCATACCGACGAGGAATTGATGATTGCTAAATCGGTCAATCAAATATTAAACCTTATTTAAATGAATTGTTATTAAATATTTTATGATGAAAACAAAAGAAGCCACGGATGAGAACATTGGCACGAAAACAAATAGGTTGACCGAAAAAATTAAGCCTTTATCAGAGGAATACATACGAAAGATGAACGCATACTGGCGGGCCGCCAATTATCTTTCGGTGGGTCAGCTCTATCTTCACGAAAATCCTTTGCTTCGGGAGCCATTGCAACCATCACACGTAAAATCGATGCTGCTGGGGCATTGGGGCACCACACCTGGGCAAAATTTTATCTATGTGCATTTGAACAGAATCATCAAAAAGTATGATCTAAATATGATTTATATTGCCGGTCCCGGCCATGGTGGCCCGGCACTGGTAGGCAATACCTATCTGGAAGGTACATACAGTGAAGTATATCCAAAAATTACACAGGATGAGGCAGGACTAAAAAGACTGTTCACACAGTTTTCATTCCCCGGAGGGATTCCCAGTCATGTATCACCAGAATGTCCGGGATCAATTCACGAGGGCGGCGAACTGGGATATTCCCTCAGCCATGCATTCGGGGCCGCTTTCGACAATCCTGAACTAATTGTTTCCTGCATCATTGGTGATGGCGAAGCGGAAACTGGACCGCTTGCTACCGCCTGGCAATCTAATAAATTTCTTAATCCTATCACCGATGGGGCCGTATTGCCAATCCTGCATCTTAACGGATACAAAATAGCTAACCCGACTGTGCTGGCCCGCATTACGCATGAAGAGCTGGAGCAATTTATACGGGGCTGCGGCTGGACACCCTTTTTTGTTGAAGGTGACGAACCGGAAAAGATGCACCAACTCATGGCCGGTACATTGGAAAGGGCCATTGAGGATATTAGGCAAATTCAAAACAACGCACGGAACAATAATGAGACTTTGCGGCCACGCTGGCCGATGATCGTTCTCAATTCACCCAAAGGCTGGACAGGGCCAAAAATAGTTGACGGATTACAAATCGAAGGTACCTTTCGAGCCCACCAGATTCCACTCCTGGTAGATTCCGAGCATCCTGCCCACCTAAAATTGCTTGAAAACTGGATGAAAAGCTATAAGCCTGAAGAACTCTTCGACAAAAATGGTCGGCTTATACCTGAATTGGCTGAGCTTGCGCCAAAAGGCAATCGGCGAATGGGTGCTAATCCGAATGCGAATGGCGGTATGCTCTTACACGACCTCATCATGCCCGACTTTCGGGACCACGCAGTAAATGTGCCATCACCAGGATCAATTCAGGCTGCTGATACACATGTACTAGGAGAATTTCTGCGTGATGTGGTTAAACTTAACAAGGAACAACGAAATTTCAGGATTTTCGGTCCGGATGAAACACTTTCAAACCGCCTGAACGCCGTTTTCGAAGTCACCAACCGGCAGTGGGAAGCCCGTATGATAGATAATGATGAGTTTCTTGCATCTGAAGGCCAGGTAATGGAGATGTTGAGCGAGCATCAATGCGAGGGTTGGCTGGAAGGATATCTGCTTACAGGAAGACATGGGTTGTTTAATTGCTACGAGGCTTTTATTCACATCATCGATTCAATGTTTAACCAACATGCCAAATGGCTAAAAGTATGCGCAGATTTACCTTGGCGAAATAAAATTGCATCGCTGAATTACCTGCTTGCTTCGCACGTCTGGCAGCAGGCCCATAATGGTTTTACCCATCAGGACCCCGGCTTCATAGATCACGTAGTAAACAAGAAAGCCTCTATTGTGCGCGTGTACCTTCCACCCGATGCCAACTGCTTACTGTCGGTGTGGGACCATTGTCTTAGGAGTCGGGATTACGTCAATGTAGTGGTTGCAGGCAAGTATCAGGCACCCCAATGGTTGACCATGGAAGCTGCAATTGAACATTGTACTACCGGTATTGGCGTCTGGAAATGGGCTAGCAGCGATGAAGATGCGGAACCTGACGTGGTTATGGCCTGTTGTGGTGATGTGCCTACACTCGAGACCTTGGCTGCTGTTTCCATTCTTCGTGAACATCTGCCGGATATAAAAATACGGGTGATCAATGTCGTCGATCTGATGAAACTGGAACCTGATACAGAGCATCCGCATGGGTTAAGTGATCAGGACTTCGATGCATTATTCACGAAGGACAAGCCGATCGTTTTCGCATTTCACGGCTACCCATGGCTGATACACCGGTTGACATACCGCCGTAAAAATCATGCAAACATGCATGTAAGGGGCTATAAGGAAGAGGGCACCATCACAACCTATTTTGATATGACGGTTTTAAACGATCTTGACAGGTTCCACCTGGTACAGGATGTAATAAATCGTTTGCCACAATTAGGCGCCAATGGCGCCAGACTGAAACAGATAGTAACGGACAAACTTATTGAACACAAGCAATATATTTACAAACATGGTCTGGACATGCCTGAAATTCTTAACTGGAAATGGAGTACAGACAAAACATAGAAAAGAAATGATATTAATGTATTTGCATCATTAGAAATTAAACTAAGAAAGGACAGACACAATGAATGAGAATATACATAAGCAGAATCTGCAAGAAATGATAAACCATAGCAGGAATGATCATGAGCATAAATTTCATTTGAAACACATACATTATAAATGGTGGTTTTGGGTTGGCGTTATTTTAATTTTTGTATCCATTATGTATTATGTAGTAAGTGTTGACTTTGTATTTGCACCTCGCAAACAATTGCAACAATCGGAAAGAACCACTACACCATAGATCTATGATTTGATAACTTTTTGGATATTATCAATATATAGTTTCCAAATCAAAATAAATTAAAAATGAATGTACAAGATATTATAGACACTGCAAAGGAATTGGTAGCCGGAGACAAAGGCCTGCTGGCGATGGATGAAAGCAATCCCACCTGCAACAAACGATTTGCTGCACTAAGGATTCCCCAGAACGAAGAGACAAGGCGTGCCTATAGAGAAATGATTGTAACTACTCCCGATCTTGGTAATTGCATTAGCGGAGCGATCCTCTATGACGAGACTATCCGCCAGAAGAAAATAGATGGTACTCCATTTGCTCAGGCTCTCATCGATGCAGGAATTATTCCCGGTATCAAAGTTGATTTAGGTGCAAAGGACATGGCAAGACATCCGGGAGAGAGAATAACCGAAGGTCTGGATGGTTTGCGTGACCGTCTCAACGAATATTTTCAGATGGGCGCCCGATTTGCAAAGTGGCGTGCAGTAATTACCATTGGCAATGATATTCCCAGTCGGGGTTGTATTGAGGCAAATGCTCATGCATTGGCCCGTTATGCTGCTTTATGCCAGGAAGCCGGCCTTGTCCCTGTCGTTGAACCCGAAGTGCTTATGGACGGTGAACATACGCTGGAGCATTGCTTTGAAGTAACAGAAGAAGTCCTGCGAACAGTATTTAACCAACTTTATGAACAACGTGTGACTTTTGAAGGTATGATACTGAAACCCAATATGGTGCTTCCGGGACTGTCTTGTCCTAAACAGGAATCAGTGGACGATATAGCCGACATTACAGTTGAGTGTCTCTTGCGAGCAGTTCCAGCTGCCGTTCCGGGGATTGCATTTTTGTCAGGCGGACAATCCGGTGAACTGGCCTCTGCCCGCCTGAATGCCATGAATGTCCGGTTCAAGTCACGATTACCTTGGGCTCTGGCATTTTCATTTGCCCGAGCCATTCAGCAACCAGCTTTAGAAATTTGGCATGGTGAGACAGTCAATGTCAAAGCTGCACAGCAAGCGCTATATCATCGAGCCAATTGCAACCGGGCTGCACGTCGCGGAGAATACAACACTAAAATTGAAATTACATAAATAGGATCGGTAACTCTAATTGAGATCAGGAATGCAAAGGAGAATAGATAATGAAAAAACTAATCGTATTTGATCTGGATGGCACACTTGCCGAAAGTAAATCATCTCTCGATTCTGAAATGTCTGGGCTACTGCACAACCTGCTCGGAATCGTCAAAGTAGCAGTGATTTCCGGAGGGGATTGGCCACAGTTTGAAAAACAAGTACTCTCCAATCTTCCCCATGATGAACACCTTAAGAGCCTATCCCTTCTTCCTACATGTGGAACAAAGTTCTACCAATATACAGAGGATTGGAAAAAGATCTATTCTGAAGATTTCACCGTCGATGAAAAAGAGAAAATCATCAGTTCTCTAAAAAAATCCATCGAAGCAGCAGGCTTCAAGATTGAAAAGTTATGGGGAGAGGAAATAGAAGATCGTGGAAGCCAGATAACATTTTCAGCATTAGGACAGCATGCTCCTATAGAAGCAAAGGAAATATGGGACCCTGATTTTACCAAGCGGAAAAAGATGAAAACATTTCTTGATAAACTCATCCCTGGGTTTTCAGTCCGAATGGGTGGTGAAACATCCATTGATATCACCAAGCCTGGCATTGATAAAGCCTATGGTATTCGAAAACTTCGTGATAATCTTGGCATTGCAATTCACGAGATGATTTTTGTTGGTGACGCCTTGTTTCCAGGAGGGAACGATTATCCTGCTGAAGAAGCCGGGGTTGTTTCGATACGGGTAAAAAATCCTCATGAGTCGAAACGGGTCATTGAAACGATTATTGCTTGCATGGATAACGTTCAACATACAGAACCTCTTAAGGAGGAGAAGAAATGAGCAGATGAAAATTACGGCGTCTCGGACAAATCATCGTGATGGAATTCATCAAAAATAAATGAATTTTTTTCAAAAGTCATGAAATTCTTATACGATTGAGGTTTGTAACCTTTGACTATGCTTAAATATATTCAAGATTAAAATGAAAAAATATGAAATTCTTCGAAAACCTATCTGAACGGGAAAAAGAAATGCTTCTTAAATTTCCGGCATACATCTCCCTCCTGGCAGCCAATAATGACAAACTGGATGAAACTGAAAAAAAGGCGGCTATCAAATTTACACATATAAAAACTTTTACCTGCGATCCGCTTCTTTCCGAATTTTATAAGAGTGCTGAGAAAGTATTTGAAAATAATATCGAGCAACTCGATCAGGATTTGCCAAAAGAACACGACAAAAGGGAGGCAGCAATCAAAAAGGAATTATTGAAACTTGAAAAGATAGTATCAAAACTAGGAAAAAAGTATACTATAATAATGCATCACAGCATGAAATCATTTAAAGACCATGTTTCAAAAGCACACAATAATGTGTTAATGGATTTCATTTTCCCTATTCCAATACCTGGTCTATCCGAATAAATCAATAAAAAATATTTATATGTTAAAAATAATTGATGATTTACCAAACAATGTCCTTGGAATTTCAGCAGACGGAAAAATAACAGGGAAGGATTATGAAACCGTTTTAATTCCTGCTATAGAAGAAAAATTGAAAGCAAACAAAAAAATCCGGATGTTATATCATCTGGGAACCAACTTTACCGGATTTGATCTAAATGCCATGCTTGATGATGCCAGGATGGGAATGAAACATTTATCTGCATGGGAAAAGATTGCATTTGTATCGGATCATGATATGATAAATACTTTTGCGAAATTCTTTGGATACATGCTATCCTGTGAGCTTCGAATATTTAAAAATGCTGAATTGGAAGATGCAATGAAATGGATCGTTGAAAAGTGATGTCAAATATTCAGCGAATAAAGTTGAGTAGAATAAATAAAAAAAATTACCTGATATGGAACCAGATACAGAAAAAAATAAGACCCTGGAACCGAAACCTGGATCGAAGTCTGATGTAAAAGATGAACTAAAGTCCATCTCAATGCCGGAACTGATGAAAAAACTGGGTTCGTCACAGGATGGCCTCACTCAGGCCGAAGCAAAGAAACGTTTAAATCAATATGGCCCGAACGAGATTGAGGAAAAGAAAACCAACCTATTCCTTAAATTTCTAAGCTATTTTTGGGGCCCCATTCCATGGATGATTGAAGCAGCCGTGATCCTTTCGGCAGTTGCCAGACATTGGCCGGATTTCTTTATCATTCTCGTTCTGCTATTAGCTAATGCTGTGGTGGGTTTTTGGGAAGAACGTGAGGCGGGTAATGCCATTGCTGCGCTCAAAGCCAAGCTGGCAGTCAAAGCCCGAGTCAAACGTGATGGAAAGTGGATTAATCCGGCCTCACGCGAATTGGTTCCAGGCGATGTTATTCGCTTACGTCTGGGAGATATTGTACCCGCTGATGCACGCTTGCTGGATGGTGATCCGGTGGAAGTCGATCAGTCTGCATTAACGGGAGAATCATTACCTGCCAAACGCAAACCCGGTGATGCAATATTTTCCGGATCAATCATTCGTCGTGGTGAAATTGGTGCAATAGTATACGAAACCGGGGCAAATACTTACTTCGGTAAAACGGCCCAGTTAGTTCAGGAGGTGCACACCGTCAGTCATTTTCAAAAAGCAGTTTTAAAGATCGGCAATTATCTGATCATTTTAGCAGTGGCATTGGTAGCGGTTATTATTACCGTTGCTATCTTCCGTGGCGACAAAATTCTTACAACATTGCAGTTTGCACTGGTTCTGACCGTGGCCGCAATTCCGGTTGCTATGCCGACGGTATTGTCGGTGACAATGGCAGTTGGAGCCCGAATTCTTGCCAGAAAAAAGGCGATTGTAAGTAAGTTGGTGGCCATCGAGGAATTGGCCGGAGTGGATGTGCTTTGTGCAGACAAAACAGGCACCCTTACCCAGAACAAGCTGACACTGGGTGATCCGTTCAGTGTGGATAATGTCCCTGCTGATCAGGTGATACTCAATGGCGCGCTTGCATCTCGTGAGGAAAACAACGACACTATTGATCTTGCGGTTATAAACGGATTGAAAGATAAGGATTCACTAAAAGATTATCAGGTGGTTCATTTCCAGCCATTCGATCCGGTTCACAAGCGTACCGAAGCTGAGGTTAAGGATAAGGACGGAAAGAAATTTAAAGTTACAAAGGGTGCACCCCAGGTTATATTAGAATTGGCAGCCAATGCCGTGAAGGTGAAGATTGCCGTTGATAAAGCGGTCAACGATTTTGCAGTGCGAGGCTTTCGTTCGTTGGGCGTAGCACGTGATGAAGGTGACGGGCAATGGCAGTTTATTGGCGTTTTGCCACTATTTGATCCGCCGCGGGAAGATGCCAAAGCAACCATCGCAACCGCGCGTGCAATGGGTGTGAAGATCAAAATGGTTACGGGTGATGCACTGGCTATTGCGAAGGAAACTGCGCAAAAGTTAGACATGGGCACAAATATTCTCGATGCCTCCAGCCTTGGAGATTCAAAGAAAAAAGAAACAAATGCAGTGACTGAGTCCATCGAGAATGCAGATGGTTTTGCCCAGGTGTTTCCGGAACATAAGTTTCACATTGTGGATGTACTCCAAAAACGTGGGCACATTGTCGGCATGACCGGAGATGGAGTGAATGACGCTCCTGCACTAAAAAAAGCTGATTGCGGTATCGCAGTTTCTGACGCCACAGATGCGGCACGTGCGGCTGCGGCAATTGTTCTAATGACGCCAGGTCTGTCTGTGATTATTGATGCCATCAAAGAGAGCAGGAAAATTTTCCAGCGAATGAACAGTTATGCCATTTATCGTATCGCCGAAACATTACGTGTATTGTTGTTTATGACTTTGTCTATACTCGTTTTTAACTTTTATCCGGTCACCGCAGTTATGATTGTGATGCTTGCATTGCTCAATGATGGCGCCATCCTGTCCATTGCATTCGACAATGTTAAATATAAGGATCAGCCCGAGGCATGGAATATGAGAATGGTGCTGGGGATATCTACGGTACTGGGTGTCATTGGTGTAGTCTCCGCATTTGGCTTGTTTTATCTGGGTGAGCGTGTCTTTCATCTCGACCGTGCTCACATACAGACATTGATGTACTTGAAGCTATCAGTGGCAGGACACTTAACGATTTTTCTTACACGCACACGCGGCCCGTTCTGGTCCATTCGACCGGCCAAGGTTTTATGGATTGCTGTGCTTGGCACTCAAATTATTGCAACGTTCATAGCGGTTTACGGATTGTTTATGACTCCCCTGGGTTGGGGTTGGGCAATGTTTGTATGGGGCTATGCACTATTGTGGTTCCTTTTGAATGACCGCTTGAAATTACTTGCTTATAAAATTTTCGATCCTGTCAAAAGTTAAAAAATCCCCGTAAATCGGAGCTTTTCACAAATCAAAATAAAAAGTAAAATAATAGTTGAAATTACATTTTATCCTTTTTCATCATTGCCGAGTCGTTCTTCATTTTCATTTTGTCCGAACTCATATCTTTTGAATTATGCATCATATTGTTCTTGCCCATTTTGGTGGAATCGCAATTCACCATCATTTTATCAGATTTCATCTCCATTGATTTATTGGACATGCCATCCTTTCCCATCTTAGTGGAATCGCTTGACATATTCATATTCTTCTCATCCATTGTGCCGGAATTCATATTTTGGTTCATATTATTTTTATTAGTTTGTCCAAAAAGATGATGTGTCAATGGAGAAACCAATGTTAATCCCATGATAAGGATTGCAGATATTATAAATTTGTTTTTCATAATCTTAATTTTAATTTGGTTGTAAATAATTATTAGTAATGCGAATTAAAAGTCAAATGATTGAGATAATTTACGTAAGTCTTTGTGCTTCTTTGTGTTTTGGCCCCGCCGTTGGCGGGGTTGTGGCAAAAATTTTCAGCCACTAAAACTCAAAATCACAAAATTTCACGAAAAATGTAATTTTAATACATTGATATATAGATATTTAATCAATTAAAATTTTTTAATTTTTAACTCTTAATTCGCATTAGTAGGTACATGCCTGTATTTTTTATACCTAAAATCTTTTCACATAGATATGACAATAAGGGCTTTCATCATTTTTTGCATAATAATTCTGATGATAGTCTTCTGCTTTCCAAAACATGGTTGCAGGAACAACCTGGGTGACTACTTTGAATCCCTTTTTCTTAAGGATATCAATGAGCTTTTCAGCAGTTCCTTTCTGCTCACTATTAAGATAAAATACTGCTGAGCGGTATTGATCTCCCATATCGGGGCCTTGTCTGTTCAACTGGGTGGGATCGTGTATTTCAAAGAATAATTTGATTACATTTTCATAATTGGTTTTGTTCGGGTCAAAAATTATCCTCACAGCCTCTGCATAACCTGTTGTATGGGAACAGACTTTTTCATAGGTTGGGTTATCACCAGAACCTCCGATATAGCCAACTTCTGTTGAAATTACACCGGCTGCCTTTTGCATATAATATTCAACTCCCCAGAAACATCCTCCGGCTACAATAGCTGTGTCTGTTGCTGGTTTCATTTTAACTTTGGCAGAACTAAAGTCCATTGAAATAGAATTTACGCAATACCTTGTATTTTTGGCAGTAAATCCTTCACCGGTAAAAACATGGCCCAGATGCGCACCGCAACGTGCACAGGTAATTTCTGTACGCATACCATCCGGATCCGGAGTCTTTTTAACTGCACCGGGAATTGCATCATCGAAACTCGGCCAACCGCATTCCGATTTAAATTTGGAATCGGAGGTGAACAATACCGCCCCGCAACGTTTGCATTTATAAGTTCCATCCTCAAAAAAATCGACATACTTACCACTAAATGGAGGTTCAGTGCCTTTATTTACTATTACATCTTCTTCCTGGAGTGTTAATTTCTTAAAATTCATAGTATCAATTTTAACTGGATTATTTTGTGTACATCCCGATACTGAAACCAGGATAAAAAGTACGAAACATATTGAATTTTTCATTTTTTTTATTTTAAATTTTCAAAGTCCACATAGGACTATAATTTATCTGCTTAAAATACCCCATTAAGGCGTAACGGATACAATGGGACAATTTACCGTTACGGCATCCACAGCCAGTATATTTGCCATGCTCGCTGTGGATAGGTTGCTGACAGCATTAAAATCCATATTATTATAAATTTGAACATCCCATAAAGGTGAATATGCGGCATCAGTTGGTAATGTTTCAGGAACATTATGTGCCTGTCCTGTTGCCATACCATCTTCGGTTTTAAATCCGGACGCCGGACCACCGCCTGTCTGACCCGGATTAATATTGAAACAAACATAGATATCAGAAGTTGGTACCATTCCATTTACTGCCATCAATTCTTTTTCAAAAAAGTTGAAATAATAGACCACTTTGTTATTATACCAACCCCGAGTCAATTCCGGACTTTCAGAAGATGAAAATCTTTTTCTGGCAATTGAACCTTTTGGAACAATCGGGCAATTTACAATTGAAGTAGTTGGAGTGATTGTGTATCCTTTTGCCATAATTTCATCATAACTTGTAATCGTGTTGGCCACATAATCTGATGGAACAGTAACTTTATTTACAAGCCAGAAATCATTATAGCCTGCATCACCCGGTATCACGTTTACTATATTTAACTGTACTGAAACCGGTGTGGTTTCTCCGCTGCGAAACAAAGCATAAATTGGGGCGGGAGTGGTACTAAGTACATCAAAATTGTAATAAATGGTCTTTTCACCATTTGGGCCAAGGCCGTGTGTATTAAATGCAGGAATTGCATCAAAATCCACCGGTTGATTTGCTGCAGGAAAACCGTTTTGTGCGGTTCTCAAAAATAAATGGGCAAAAGCACTGCTAAACCTGTCAATAGAAATATCTCCGGCAGTATCCGGATTTAAAGGAGCGGTTCCCATATTGTCATCCTTCTTACAAGAACTGACAAAAGCTATAGCTATTAATGCTGATAAAATTAATTTTGTTTTCATGGCAATGTATTTTAGTTTACATCACCAAAATTCGTTGTTATGTATCACAGGGAAGTCACAGAATATTCATAATTCCATAACATTTTCAGGCCGCAATTATAACAGGCAGGTTAAATGAAAAAATAGTTCCTTTGCCAGGTTGGCTTGAAACATGAATTTCAGTTTGATGAAGATCAATTATTTTTTTAACGATTGCCAAACCTAAACCAGTGCTATCACTATATTTTTCCCCCTTGTAATAGCGTTCAAAAATATAAGGAATTTCATTCTGGCTTATACCTTCCCCTGAATCGGCAATACTTATTTTTACTTGACCTAATGTTTCAGAATGAATATCAATATTGATATAGTCGCCTTCTTTACAGAATTTTATTGCATTATCAATAAGGTTCTGCAGAACACGATCGATAAGTATTAAATCTGCTTCTATCATTGGAA
>Ga0182027_10000082_pt1 | contig 139269 bp, 137 predicted proteins | sample 712E1DmetaG_FD_121300 | JGI IMG/M metagenome (GOLD analysis project Ga0182027, IMG submission 121300) | Permafrost microbial communities from Stordalen Mire, Sweden - 712E1D metaG (Illumina Assembly) | ecosystem: Environmental > Terrestrial > Soil > Wetlands > Permafrost | place: Sweden...
GAAGCCGCAGAAAGGTCTCATTGTGTTGCGGGCGATGATCAGAATAATATCTGGGTATGTGATCCGAAGCATGGGCAGTTACTGCGGTATAAGGACACCTATTCAGCTGTGAAATAGTTTAGGCTCCCCAACATACTCTGATGGAGAAGAGAAAGATCAAAGAAGAAAAAAGAAGGCATAAACAATTTTAGCAGGACGCGGCATAAGGCAATTCAACCGAGGAGGGACCTATGGAAGAAAAAGAATCGGAACTTGGGACTTGTAGCTCGAGAGTCGAAGAAAAGAAGCACTGTTGCTGTTGCTCCGCGACCATGGGAGTGCTGGTGATCGTATTCGCCTGGTGGCACGTTTCTTGGGCTCCGATCGCTCTGACGGTCCTGGGCGCCTCTATCATTCTCAAGGAAGTGATCAAAAAATGCTGCAAGCCGACTTGCAAGACCGGCAATTAACGTAGGAGGCGTCTCCAGTTCATGATCAGAAAAAGCTTTATCCTGGCAGGTGTGTTTTTTTTCATGGCCTCCGGGGTGTGTCCGGCGTACACGTCACACTATCATGATCTTCAAAAGCGGAGCCTGACTTCCAATTCCGGAAGTTTCGAGTTCCGTGTCAAAATGTTGAAGGATGTTTCCCAGGATCCGCACAATCACGTGCTGATGCTCGGGGATTCTTCGGACGGCATGGAAAGTTTCGAGATTCAGATCATTCAAGACAAGCTGATCGTTCACCGGAGGTTCGGGTATTGCGTGCTGGCCGCGTTCGTTTACGCCGAGCCTTTTCAGATCGGGGATTGGCACAGCCTGAAGCTCGTCTGGAACGGCGCATCCTCCAAATTCTACGTCGATGAGCGGGAAGTCAAGAAATTGGGGTTGTATTCCTCCGTCGATCTTCCCAAAATGCTTCCCGGCATCCGGCTCGGCATTGAAGATAATTTCAAGATCGAGCAGTTCCAGGCTTCCGCGTCCGGTGATATTCCGATCAACCCGGAGGACCAAGCGTTTGTCAACGGGGTAGCTTGCACGGATCTGGCCCAGCTCATCCAAGAACCGCCGCAGGAGGAATATCGTGGGATCGCGTTCCAACACTTCCCGGACCCGGCGTCCCGGAACAAGATAAAATCCTTCGTGGATCTATTGCCCGAGGGTTTTGCCAAGGCGATCAAGCATATTGTGTTTGTGGAGGACGCGCGTTTTCTAAAAGGGGGTGAAGGCGGATTCGCGGACCAGGCCTCCGGAAGCCTTGTGCTCAAGGGGTCCCTTTACGATCAGCCGACGGTTTTCTTTCATGAGGCCGCCCATCTTTATGACTATAAATTAAAGATCAATTTTGGCGTGCCGGACAAGAAAAGCGAGTGGGCCACCATCTCCGGCGCGTCTTGTTATTTTAAGGGCGTGAACATGAAAGAGTATTATCAGGACTTTCAGAAGACAAGTGCCAAGAATGGTTTTCTGGGGGCTCAGGGAGGGCAATGCGCTTCCGAGGATCTCGCGATCTGGGTCGGCACGGCTTACGACAACTATCTTACCGGTAAAACATTCGCGGACCGGCTCAATCCCTCCAGTCCTAAATACGGCCCGAAAAATCAGCAGAAGCTCGACTTCATCCTGAAGAAGGGCTTTATCAGTCAGGAAGTTTACGATAAATTAATGCGTTAAAACATAGCTTGGACTTAGGCCCCATAGAACAGACGGCTTTTTTAATTTTAAGGGCTCAATAACAAAGGAGAAAATTTATGGGAACACAGGACAAAGGAAAAGAAAGAGGTTCGCAGAAGAAAGCTCCCAAACATACTCTGATGGAGAAGAGGAAGATCAAGGAAGAAAAAAGAAAGCATAAACAATTTTAGTAGGACGGTGCCAGGCTCCTGGGGGGGGGGCCGTTCGTCGTTCCACTGAAACAGGAGATCGCTTATGATGAGATGGTTTTGGGCGCTTGTGCTGATCGCGGGCCTGGCTTTCGCGCTGGGGCTTAGGATCCATCTCAAGGCTTTGGGAGAAAAACTTCTAAACAGACCAGATCATAATATAGAAGCTCTCCTGAAAATGGGGATCAATCCCGAGGAGGTCGGTTATAAAAGCAATTCTTGGTGGACCTTTCGTTCCGAGAATAATTTATTCAACCGGTTCCATTTCAATCTTAATTTCGGGGGCCAGTCGAAAATGATGCAGGACGCTTGGGCGAAGGCCCAAGCCATGACAAAAAAAGTGTGGGGCTCCGGTCCCGGTGAGATCGTGGACGACCAGGCGCAGCAAGCGGCCGCGCAAGCCCGCCGCACTCAGTCCCGCGTGGAAGAGCAAGTGCGGAGCCTGCAGAAGCAGTAACGAGACCCCAATCCCCAACGGATGGGGCGGCTTCGGCGAGATGTTGAAAATCTCGCCCGATCCGTTCGTTCCCCGGGACTCGAACAATTCACGCAGCTTGGGAGGCGAGATCACGGTGATACGGAAGCTCAGATCGGGCGAATACCGGTTGTATTCGCGTAAAAAAAATCCAAAGACCGGCCAGCGAAGAAATCTCGGAACGTTCAAGACGCGCCAAGCTGCTGAGAAGCACGAGAGGGAAGTCCAGTACTTCAAACGGCATTGAGTTTACGAGGGCCGGGACACGGGGCCCATTTCACACAACCTTTGAATAAAAAATGATGAAAAAATCCTTTCCGTTGTCCAAAGTCTATGCCCTGATCGAACCGGGACCCGTGGTGATGGCGACGACCGCTCGAAAAGGGCGGCCGAACATCATGACGATGTCGTGGCACACCATGATCGATTTCGAACCGCCGCTTTTGGGCTGCGTGGTCAGCAACCGGAACTACACATTCGAGACTTTAAAAGTCACGAAGGAATGCGTGATCAATATCCCGACCGTGGAATTGACAAAAAAGGCGGTGGCATGCGGCAATACCTCCGGCCGGACGGTGGATAAGTTCAAGGCCTTTCATCTCACACCGGTGAAGTCTTCTTACGTGAAGGCGCCGAGGATCGAAGAGTGTTACGTCAATCTCGAATGCAAAGTGGTCGATGCGGGAATGGCGGTCCGTTATAATCTTTTTATTCTCGAGGTGGTCCAGGCGTGGATCGATCCCGGGAAAAAAAATCCGCGCACGATCCATCATCGCGGCAAAGGCGCTTTCATGATAAGCGGGAAGACGATCGCCCTGCCTTCCAGGATGAAATAAAAAAAGGGCCGTCCTAATTCCTGGGGCGCATCACTTAATTCGGAGCAAGACCCGCTCATAGCTTATAGCCCGTAGACTGCGGCTCTCAGCCAAAGGCTAGGGGCTATCGGCGAATGGCTGATCTAACCAAGGAGACAAAAATGCCGATCGTGCAGCAACTCTTATTAAATGTACCCTTCTTTGTTCTGGGCCTGCTGGTGATAGGCGGTTTCGTCGCATTTTCTATCCTGGGGCTTCTGATCGTACGCCGTTTTATTTCCCATGAGCAGCTGAGACCTCATCATGATGTCGCCGACCCGATCCTCGGAGCGATAGCCGCGATCTATGCGGTGCTGATCGCGTTTGTTGTGGTCACCGTCTGGCAAGGTTTTGACAAATCCAACGCGAATGTGCAACAGGAGGCCAACTATCTTGCGGATGTTTACCGGGACTCCGAAGCCTTTGCTCCCGATTTCCATCAAAAGGTCGGCGACCTGTTGCGTAAATACAGGCAGGCGGTCATTCACGATGAATGGAAAACTATGGCGAAAGGGGAGATGAGCCCTGATGTGGAAAAATTAATGAGGAAGCTATGGGCGCTTTATACGGTTTATCAACCCAAAACCTCGACCGAACAATCCTTTTTTGATGAATCGGTGCGGAAGCTGAACCTGCTGCGGGAGTTAAGAAGACAAAGGATCATGGATTCGAGGACCGGGATCGAACCCTTGTTATGGGTCGTCTTGATCGCGGGGGGACTCAGTACGATCGCCTTCACCTTTTTCTTCGGCGCGAAAAACCTGACGGCCCAAATGGCGATGGTCACCCTGCTCGCCATCACCATCGCCTTGATCCTCTTTACCATTATGTCCCTAGACTTTCCTTTTACCGGGACCATTTCCATATCTCCCGACCCGTTCAGACAACTCTTATTGGATTGAATGAGTTCAAAATGAATCGAATTCTCTGGTACCTTTCGCGCTGGTGGGCGCACACCTGGGCTGCCATCAAATCACCCCAAACTTGGGTCAGCCTCGCGGTCATTCTTGGGCTGCTCGGAGTTTTCGCCCATTTCACGCAAGAATCCAAGCGCGAATTTTTTGAGCAAAGTTATCACTATGTACGTGCCGGAGAATACCAAAAAGGATGGGACGAATTCAAAAAAGCTCTTGGGTCCAAGTCCATTTCAAAACTGCTCCGGGCGGGTCATGGCGCAATAGCCGTTATTTTATCGAAACCCGGGGGCAGCTCTCCAAGCGCCGGAAATTTTCAGCCGCCGAAGCATCAGAGCTCAACCTCTCCCGGTCATGTCTCAAGCGATGTCGAGGATCCTCTCCGGCATCGTTCCGATCCTAATCGATCCAACAACTTTCCCTGGGGGATCTTACTCGTATCGATCTTGGGCGGGGTTGCCGTCGGCGTTGCCATTTATCTCATCAAGACGGGCGCCTCTTATGAATTTGAATTCAAATGGCGGGTCCAAGATCAGGAATACACGGGGAAGTTCGAATGTAAAGACGAAGCGGATCTGAAGCGGCACCTGCAAACCAAAGGCGGGGAGCTGCTAGAGGTTTTGAAAAAGATCAAAGTGGCGTTTGAACCGGCTTATTCTTTCGGCCCATCCCCAAGTGGGGGAATGAGAAAATGTCCCTCTTGCGCCAAAGAGATAAAAGCCGGCGCCGTTCGTTGTCCGCCGCCCTGCGGCTTTGGCTTTGCGATCGAACCTCAACCCGCAAATAGAAAAACCGCCTGGATGACGCATTTGGCTTGGAGCGTCATTGGTTTTTATGTTTTTTTTGTATTGGTTTGGCTTGTTTGGGGCGGGGTTCTTCTATTGTCAGCACATTGATCGGGCCACGGGACTTATTCCCCATAGAATGATATACTCCCAGCCGCAGACAACTTTGCCAGGCGCTTTTTATTAACGGAGTGATAGGATCCAGGCGGGATGAAAAAATACATTTTGTTTTTGACGGTATTCCTTTTTAGTTCGTGCGCGACGGCTCCGCGCCATACTTCGGTGTCCCATGTTCCGGTTTTGAATGCTCCGGCGTTGAAGGCCCAGGTCTCGAAGCTTCCGCCGTCGATGACTCCGGCCCCTTTGCCGCAGCCGGTCCCGGTCCTTTCGCGCCGGAATGTAGCGCATATCGTGGCTCCCGGGGAAACCCTCGCGATGATCAGCCAAATGTACGATGTGCCCGTCGACCCTATTGTTTTCGCCAATCATTTGAAAAAGGCCGCGACATTATCACCCGGTCGGTCCTTGATCATCCCGCAGGCCCTGGCGCCCCGGTCGATCATTCCGCTTTATCCGAACAAGAAATGGAAATACATCATTGTCCACCACAGCGCCACGAAAGAAGGGGACTCCCTTGCGTTCAACCAGTATCATTTGAAACGAGGGTTCGTCGGGGGCGTCGGTTACGATTTTGTGATCGACAACGGAACGCTAAGCAAAGTGGACGGACAGATCGAAGCAACCCCGCGATGGCTTCAACAGCAGGATGGCCGGCATTGTAAAGCGTCCCACATGAATCAGAAGGCGATCGGGGTGTGCCTCGTGGGGAACTTTAACGAGGGCAAGGTGTCCGAGCGGCAAATGGCGGCGCTCGTCTATTTAACGGAGACCCTTTGCCATTATTACAGAATCCCTGAAAAAAACATTATCGGGCACGGCAAAGTCCCGAGCGCCGACACCGACTGCCCGGGGAAAACTTTTCCCTGGCGGGAATTCAATAACCGGCTCAGGTTGATGGACATGAATCGAATGATGCCGGGGAACAAAGGGCCGCGGTGAATAGAACGGTCCCCTTCAACGGCACAGGGAGATGCCTTAAAGCATGAAACTGAGAATTTTCATTTTGGGGATCGCCCTGCTTTCCCTTTTTCCTTCCTTGAGCGGGTCCGCCGGCGATCTCCGGACACCCGTGGTGGAGCCCGTGACCGGGATCCTTTTTCCTTCCGAGGTCCGGTTTTCGCAGGATGCAAAAAATTATACGCTTCAGCTGACGGGGACCGCGGCGCGCACCAAATGGTTCTTCAGGGTCTATGCGATCGCGCATTATTTGCAGATTCCCCAGGAGGCCGTCTCTTTCGATCGTAAGAACTTCTTAACCGATGGGCCCGCCAAACAAATCACGATCCAATATGCCCGCAATGTGCCGGCCCAAAAGATCATCCGGATCTTGCGGGAGGATTTTGAACTGAATACCGCACCTTCGGAATACCGGACGATCGAAACGTATGTCGAACAGATGCTGGCTTATTTTGTCCATCCGGTGAAAAAAGGCGATATTTTCGTGATGCGATGGCTCAGCGGGGGCCGTGTTTATTTAGAGCTGAACGGCCAAACGCTCGGCAATGTTAAAAACGGGCTTTTTGCGCGCACCCTGTGGGCCATTTGGCTCGGCGAACATTCTGTGGTGGATCCCAAGGCCTTGATGACCCGAGCGCCCCGGTGGGCGGAGGCATGAAAAAAGAAATCCGTCATGTTCTGAGAATTACTCCCGCGGAGAAAGGGAAGCTCGACCTCGGACGGTTCCGCGTCGCGTACCGGATCTACGGCCATGCCGGTCCTTTTATTATTTGTGTCAACGGGGCCCAGCAGACCATGGCCTCCTGGCATGCCGCCGTGTTGAAGTTTTCAAACTCCTACCGGATCCTTCTTTACGACGCGCCGGGCCAGGCCCGCGGAAGTATTTTGTCGGGGAGTACCGCAGTCAATATTGACGAGCAGGTGGAGGTGCTGCACCGCCTGATCTATGCGATCCTGAAAACGCAGGAAGATCTTCATCTGGTGGGGGCCTCCTGGGGAGCCGTCATTGCGGCGATCTACGCCGCACGGTATCCGGACCGCGTGAAATTCCTTCTTTTGGCAAGTTTTGGACTTCAGCCTTCGCCTCAAATGATGAAGGTGGTCGAAGGCGCGCGCCAATTGTATTTCAGCGAGCACCGGAGCGACGGAGCCAAACTCATTATCGAGATGTTCGGCCAGCGGCTTTCCGAAGAAAATAAACGCAGGATGATCCTTCAATTCCAGAATTTGACCAACGAACAATTCGATTCTTTTTACGAGCACATCAAGGTGATCGCTTCGACGAGTCATTTGACGGATTATGCAGATCTCAGGAAAGTCCGCGCGAGAACCGTGATCATTAACGGGGCCGACGATCAATTGCTCGATAACCGGGACCTGCAGACGGCCGCAAAATTGATCCCTCACACCGAGCTGCGCATCATTCCGGACGCGGGTCATTTTCTGCACTTGGAGCGCGAAGAAATCCTGGACATCTATGGGGACTATTTGAAGGCGAACATTCCCGCAAGCCCCCTTTTTAAATGAAGAACGATCTATGTCCGACTATGTAAAAACATGGCGTAAGGAACACGCGAAGATCCAGGAGGACCTTTTTGAGGTCGTCCAGATTGATATTTTTAGCAGGGCGGGGCAGATGAAACTGCAGGAGCTCAAACGAGCGCTTGATCACCATCTTCTCAGTGAAGACGAGAATTTTTATCCCGTCTTGAGAAAAGCCGCCGAGACCGATGCCGGTCTCAGGCGGGAGCTGTTTCTTTTCGCCTCGGACATGGAGAAGATCACCTCCGAGGTCCAGACGTTCTTCCAAAAAGAAGAAGCCGGTCCGCTGAGTACGGAGATCCCCGCGGAATTCCGCAATATCTCCGGGATGATCCGGAGCCGCATTGCCCGCGAGGAGAACATGCTGATGAAAGCGTTTGAGAAATGGGCGGGCCCGCGGAACGCGTGAACCGGACGCCTGATTATTATTAATTTTCAATTGGAAATCAGTGCTGTCCCGTTCACGATCCCGCTCCTATAAAAAAAGGAATTCATGCGCACCGAAGAAGAGCTTTATGTGGAAACGGGGTACAGGGTCCTTCACGAGGATCAGTTTTTTCTCGTGGTGGACAAGCCGGCGCCGCTTCCGGTCCACGCCGTGGGGCGTTTCAAGGAAAAAAACCTGCTCAGTCTTTTGATCCGGGATCTTCGTCCTGGAAGCGAGGGATTTCGGATCGTGAACCGGCTGGATTCAGAGACGAGCGGGCTCGTCTTGGTCGCAAAATCAGCTCAGGCGGCGGGCAAACTCGGGATCCTTTTCGAAAGCAGGCAGGTGGCCAAAGAATATCACGCGGTCGTGTTCGGAGTGCCCGAAGCTCAAGCGGGAACGATCTCGGACTCCTTGGGGCTCAAGGTGGAGAGCGGGCACAATATCCGTAATTCCGACCCCGAAGGCGAGAAAGCCCGAACGGATTATCAAGTTTTAAGCAGCGCCGGCGGGTATTCGCTTCTCAAGGTGATGCCGCGGACGGGCCGCACGCACCAGATCCGCGCGCATCTTTCTTTTTTGGGGCACCCGATCGTGGGCGACAAGATCTATATCGACCCGCAGATCTTTGAGCGTTACATTCAGGAAGGCTGGGTGGAGGAGATGCGGCCCGTCGTCAAGACCGCGCGCCTTCTTTTACACGCGTCTCAGCTCGAATTTCGCCACCCCATGACCGGGAAAATGGTAAAATTCACTTCCGAGATCCCGCCCTGTTTCGATACATTCTTAAATGAGGTGAAATGAACATGACTCAAGACTCAAAAACCGCTTGTTGGGACTGCGGCTACCGCAGGGATTTTGAGAATACTTTTCTGGGCATTTGCACCTGGTTCGAGCTTCACGACAAAGGCCCGAACAAAGACATTCCTCCGGTCTTGGTGGAAAAAGGTTGCAAGCATTGGAAAACAAAAGGAAAATGATCCGGGGGAAGCCTGTTTCGATCGCGTTCGCGGCCGCGCTCTTTTTTTCTCTTACCGGTATTTCTCCGGGGTCTCTGGCCGCGGCCGAAAGCGTCCCGCCAATACCCATGTTTTATTTAAACGGCAAGTCCGTAACCTTGACGGTCCAAGACCTGTCGGGTCTTGGTACCCGGCCCCTGCGGCTGTTGGTTCAAAGAAATAACCGGGCGTACAGGGATGAGCTTATCCAGGTCTACGCCCTCGGCGCGCGCGAAGGAGAAGACCTCAGGGTAACCCTGGCAACGCCTTTGCCGGGGATGCGCGCGACGCTTTATAAGATCGTGCACGAGCCCGGGGGGTCCCGCTCTTTGAGCATGCCCGCCTCCGTTTATTTTGATGAGCCCGGGGAGACGATCTACCGGGAAAAGATCGAACCTTTTCGTGAAATTTTTTTGCTTGTGGCTTTTGAAAAGACCGATTCCCCCGGCGAAAAAAACATCAATGTCCGTTATTTCGAGGAGCGGGTGAGAAATCTCGTGATCGGGGCCTATAAAACCAATCTTTTGTTCTCTTCCCTCAAACTCAGGATGAAAGATTTCGCGGACCCGGACACGAAGGGATTCTTTGAAAGGGACGCTCAGCTTCTCGTCGACCGTCTCGTGGATCCCCGGAGAATATTCCTCATCCGGCTTTGGAAGGCCGGGAAACCCGCCTAGGCGGGGGTTGGGACGGGGAGCGGGTTCCGAAGTATTGCGATTAAAACAACAGTTCCCGTTTTTCTCGCGATGGGTATAATACCTTCATTCATTCGTTCGCCGGCCGGACAACGCGGGAATTGGAAAATGAAAAAAGACAAGAGCGTGAAGGAAAAGCGGCAAAGCATCCGATTCCGTATTTTTTCGCTTATTAAGCATGCGGCCGAGTCCGATCTCGGCACTTTCCAGGCGGAGAACATCCACGATGTCAGCCGGGGAGGGCTTGCTTTTTTCACAGAGCAAGAGGCCCAAAAAGACGCAGTCCTGAAGCTTTATTTTTTACCTCCGAACCGTAAAAAGCCGGTGGAGGCGCGGGGAAAAGTCGTGTGGTGTCTGAAGGTCATCCGGGGCATCAATGTCTTTGAGGTCGGGATCCAGTTTCTGAATGTCTCGGACGAGGCGAGGCTTGCGATCGAGGAACTCGAGGCTTCTTTTCTTAAGAATCAAAAGAATCAAAAAAAGACCCGGTCCTGAAATTATTTTCACAGACCTTTCGCGGCGCCCCGGAAGCTCTTTTTGACCCGATCGTTTTGTCCGGGAGGGTTTCTCCCGGTCATTTTGTAGATGTTCCTGAAAATTTTTTAGGTATAATACCTCCGCCTTACAGAATTTTTAAAAAGGAAGCAAAAAAATATGCCGACCTCGAAAAAAGAGCCTTCAAGCGCGTCGAAGCTGATCAAGGGATTGGAAGGCGTGGTGGCCGCCCAGACATCCTTAAGCGATGTGGACGGTGAGAACGGCCGGCTTCTTTATCGCGGAATCCCGATCGGCGAGCTTGTCCAGAAATCCCACTTTGAAGAAGTCACTTATCATCTCTGGTACGCGAAACTTCCCAACACCGAGGAGCTCAGGGTCTTTAAGGACACTTTAAAGGCGCAGAGGCCCCTTTCCGAGCGGGCGTTGGCGGTCCTGAAACTGATCCCGACCGACACGCATCCCATGAGCGCCCTCCGGACCATGTGTTCGTTGATGGGAAGCCTGGACCCGCGGGCCCATATCGTGAATCCCGAAGAGTCCCTGCGTAAGGCCTACCATCTTACCGGTGTTTTTCCGACCATTATCGCGGCCTTTTACCGGCTTCGCGAAAGAAAAGACCCTATCCAACCAGACATGAGCCTCTCCCATGCCGCCAATTTTCTTTATATGATGAACGGCAAAAAACCAACACCGGAAATGGAAAAGGCGCTGGACGCCTATCTGATCCTTTTGGCGGACCACGGTCTCAACGCCTCGACTTTCGCGGCGCGCGTGACGACTGGGACTTTATCGAACCTCTACTCCGCGGTCACTTCCGCGGTCGGGACCCTGGCCGGTGAATTACACGGCGCGGCCAATCAATACGCGATGGAAATGATCCTCGAGATCGGAAATGCGGAAAACGCCGTCCCTTACGTCAACAAGTTGCTGGACGAGAAAAAGAAAGTCATGGGTTTCGGGCACCGGATCTACAAAACCCGGGACCCGCGCGCCGAGGCGTTCCGTCAGATCGCCCACGACCTTTGCGTGAAAGCGGGAAAGATGGATTGGCTTGAGATCGCGGCGCGTGTCGAGAAGGTCATGATGGACCGGAAAAAGATCCCCTGCAATGTGGACTTTTTCTCGGCCCCGGTGCTTTATGTGCTCGGGTTCCCGCCGGATTTCTTCACGACTGTTTTTGCGGCAAGCCGCGTCGCCGGTTGGAGCGGGCACATTATCGAGCAGCAGCTGGACAACCGCCTCATCCGTCCCTTAGCGCAATACATCGGTCCCCAGGAGCAATATTACATTCCGCACGAAGAACGGAAATAGCTCCGAGCCTTTTCAGTTTTTTTTTGAGGAAGAAGGGCAAGCATGGTTATGATTTTTTTATCGAACCGGGGCCCCCATGACCGCCAATCTTGATTACGCGTACGATCAATACCTGAAGGCCCATGAAGCTCGCGCCGTTCCCGCACTAGGCCAGTTCAAGGAAAAGCTTAAAAATCCTGCGTTCGCGTATGGCCGCTTCACCGTCCCGGCTTTTTTTAAAGGTTATTTTGTCACGCCCAAGCAGCAGCATCTTCTCAAGCGCGTCGCCTCCGCCTTCTCCCAGATCCTCAACAAGACCGCGCGTCTTTATTTTGAAGAAGCGCAAATGAGGTCCCACTTCCGTCTTTCTCCCGAAGCCGAAGAACTCGTGAAGATCGATCCGGGTTACTCCCAGCACGTCGTCTTCAGCCGCTTCGACGCGCTCCTGGAAGGGGAGAGCTTGAAGCTTCTGGAATTCAATTGCGACGCGCCAGCCGGCGCCGCTTACACGGACCAGCTGGAGTCCGCGTTTCTTTCCGAAGAGCTGATCTGGCCCTTTGCCGAGGAGCACCATTTGGTCGCGAGCGAACGCGTTCAAAGCATTCTTTCGACCCTGCTCTCGGTCTATGAAGAGTTCGGCGGTTATGAAACGCCCCAGATCGCGATCGTGGACTGGCGGCACGCGCGAACGACCCCGGAATTCGAATATATGAAAAGCCACTTTGAGTCCAAGGGTTACAAGACCACGATCGCCGACCCCCGCGAGCTCCAGTACAAGGGCGGCAAACTTTATCACAAGGGTTTTCGCGTGCATCTGGTCTACCGGCGCGCGATCTTTGAGGAACTTCTGGAACGGCTCGATGAAGTTCAGGACCTCTTGCGCGCTTATAAGGACAAGGCCGTCTGCGTGGTCAATCCCCTGCGTTCCGGGCTCGCCTCGAGCAAATCGATCTTCTCGCTTTTGACCACCCCGGAGTTCGATCGTTTCTTCACGGAAAACGAAAATGAGATGAAGCGCCAGCACCTTCCGTGGACGCGCTGTCTTTCCGACGCCGAGGATTTCTATGGTCACCGGAAGGTCTTTTTGATCGATTTCCTGAAAGATGAGAAGGACACCGTCGTCTTGAAACCTTCGGGCTCAAGCCACGGCGCACGCCGGGTCCATATCGGGCGCGAGACGCCGGATGGCGACTGGAACGCAGTGGTGGACCGGGCCCTGAAGGAAGAGGATTGGGTGATCCAGGAGCAGGTTTCGGTCCCGGCGATGACTGTCCCCGAGGTGGTGAACCAGAAGGTGGACTTCATTTACAAAAAATACAATTTCAACATGCTGGTCTTTGGCGGAAAATACGCCGGGGGCTTCGTCCGTTTGAGCGACGAGAGCGTGATCAATGTGGCGACGGGAGGGGGCCTCATGCCCGCCCTTTGGTCTGATGTTCCTCCGGAAAGTAATATGTAAAAACGCGGGACCCGGGCGCTATTTTGGTATTTGATTTAGCAGGGAGCGAAGAGTATCCTTATCCGGCGAGGAGAACGAATCTGTGACGAAGAAAAAAAGCAGGACCTTTACCCTCCAGGAAGCCGACGCCTTGTTGCCGGAGCTTGAAAAATGCCTGAAGCTTCTCCGGACCAAAAAAGAGGCCTACAGCCGCACCCACGATCTTCTTTTCATGCACGAACTTGTCTGCACGGCCGAGCGGAACCACGGTTTTTTTGAAGAGGAGGACAATCTGGAGGACGGCATCCATGCCCTCGAAGATGCGATCGAGGAGCTCGCCAAGGATATCGAGGCGATCTTCGCGCTCGGTTGTCTTCTTCGGGACATTGAAAACGGCCACGTCGAATTCTTCGGCATGCACGAGGGCCGGGAGGTTTATTTTTCTTGGCGGGTGGGCGAGCCTTGCGTCGGCCATTATCGTCCTCTCGGGAAAAAAGTCCATGAGAGGGTGCCTCTTCTCAGGAAAGCCGCAGCAAAAAAAGCAAAGTAACCGGGATCCCACAAAGGGGAAGTCAAAATGTTCCGTTGCATTTTTAGCGAGGGGAAAAAATATAAAAATCTTCTGAATGGCCGGTGGGTGGCCTCGCGCTCCGGGAAGTGGGAGAAGATCTTCTCGCCCGCGGACGGTACCTTGGTCGGAGAAGTGCCTGCGATCGGACCCGAAGAGGCGGAGGAGTTCCTGAAGACGGCAGCGGAAGCCCAAAAGTCCTGGGCCATAGTGCCGGTGAGTGAGCGTGCGGCCATCCTCCACAAGACCGCGGACATTCTTTTACGCGAAAAAGACACGATTGCGGAAGTCCTGATTCGCGAGATCGCCAAGAATAAAAAGTCCTCTCTTTCCGAAGTGACGCGCACCGCGGACCTGATCCATTTCACCGCAGAAGAGGGGAAGCGTGTCACCGGAGAAAGCCTCTCTTCGGGGGCGTTCCCCGGTTTTCATGAAACCAAGCTTTCCATCGTGAATCGCGTTCCGCTCGGCGTCGTGCTCGCGATCGCGCCTTTTAATTATCCCATCAATCTCGCGGCTTCCAAGATCGCGCCCGCGCTAGTGGCGGGAAATGCCGTCGTTTTCAAACCGCCGACACAAGGAGCGATCAGCGCGCTTTATCTGGCGCGCATTTTCTGCGAGGCCGGACTTCCGGCCGGCGTTCTAAATGTCATCACAGGACAAGGCCGTGCGATCGGGGATCACCTGGTCAAGCACCCGCTCGTCAGTATGGTCGCGTTCACCGGGAGCAGTAAGATCGGAAAACACATCGCCTCGATCGTCGGGATGAAGCCGCTTCTTCTGGAGCTCGGCGGAAAGGACGCGGCGATCGTCCTGGAAGACGCCGATCTTTCTCTGGCCGCCCGGCACATCGTAGACGGTGCTTTTTCTTTTTCCGGCCAGCGGTGCACGGCGGTGAAACGTATTCTGGTTCTGGAATCTGTGGCCGACAAACTGATCCAACAACTCCTGCCCTTGGTCCGGGCCATGACCGTGGGTCGCCCGGAAGACGACGCCGACATTACGACGCTCATTTCCACGGAAGCCGCGGATTTCGTCCAGGAGCTTATCAACGACGCGATCCAAAAAGGCGCCAAGCTGCTCACCGGGAATAAACGCGAAAAGAATATTATTTATCCGACACTTTTCGACCGGGTGGCAGTGGATATGCGGATTGCCTGGGAGGAGCCTTTTGGTCCGGTGCTTCCGATCCTGCGCGTGAAAACAGTTGAGGAAGCGATCAAGATCACGAACGATTCCGAATACGGCTTGCAGGCCTCTGTTTTCACGGAGAGCCTGGATGAGGCTTTTAAAGTCGCGGCGCGTTTGGACGTGGGAACGATCCAGGTCAACGGGAAAACAGAGCGCGGGCCGGATCACTTTCCGTTCGTCGGAGTCAAAAGTTCAGGGATGGGGACCCAGGGGATCCGCTATTCGATCGAGGCCATGACGCGCTCCAAGGCCGTCGTCCTCAATTTTCATTAGTTCCCAAGGTGGTATTAGGGCAGTCCTGGAAAAAAGACTGAAAAGCGGGAGCCCAGGCCCGGGGCGCTTTGGCACGAGACGCGGCCGCCGTGCGCTTCCATAATGTGCTTCACGATGGCCAGGCCCAACCCCGTTCCTTCGAGTTCCTTCGAACGCGCTTTATCCACGCGGAAGAACCGCTCAAAAATACGGCCTTGAGCTTCTTCGGGAATGCCGACCCCCGTATCCTCGATCGTGATCAGGACACCTTCCGGCTTTGTGTCCGCGGACAGGACGACCTTACCGCCGGGTCTGTTGAATTTGATCGCGTTGTCGATAAGATTCACGAAGACCTGATGGAGCTTGTCCCTGTCGCCGGACACGACGAGAGACTTCCCGGAGAGACGGTTCTCGATTGCGAGCTTATTTTTCTCGGCCCGGACCTGAAGCTGTTCCAGGAGGACCGTCAGCAGGGGGACAAGATCGATCCGGTCCTTCTTCATGAGTGCGACTCTTTGCTCGATCTCACCCAACGTTAAAATATCTTCCACGAGACGCCCCAGCCGGTCCGTCTCTTCGGCGATGATCTTCAGGAACCGTTCGCCTTCGGGCGGGTTTTTCATGGCGCCGCCTAAAAGAGTTTCGACAAATCCCTTGATCGCGGTCAGCGGCGTGCGGAGCTCATGGGAAACATTCGTCACGAATTCCTTGCGAATATTTTCGAGCCGCCGGAGTTCCGTCATATCGTGGAATACCAGAATGCCTCCGATGTCACGGGCATGTTCGGTCAGGATCACCACGCTCAAGCGGAGGGTTTTTTTTGTTTCTCCGGAGAGCTGGACCTCCTCAGAGGCGGTCTTCTGCTCTCCGAAAGCGCGATCCACGATCCTTTCGATCTGGGGATGCCGTGTGACCTCGATCAGGCTTTTGCCTTGGAGCGCGGAGTCGTGGACGCCGAAGATCTTTTCCGCCGTGGGATTCATCAGAACGATCCGTTTGTGGCGGTCCACGGCGATCACGCCCTCGTTCATATGGCTCAGGATCACGGCGATCTTGCCTTTTTCACTTTCAAGGTCTTCGATCCTGGAGCCCAGGGTCGCGGCCATCTGGTTCATGGTGTTCGCGAGCATCTTGAGTTCATCCTTACCGTCGACCAGGATCTTCTCGGACCATTCCTCACGGGCATAGCGTTCGGCCCCGGAGGTGATGCGGCGGATACGCTTCGTGAAGTGGTCGCTGAAGAGGATGCCGGCAATGAAAACAATCAAGATACCAAAGAGCGCCGCGAACATGACGGGCCGGCGAACCGAGGCGAGGATCTCATCGACACGCGCGACCGGCATCGCCGATCGCACGACGCCGAGGACTTTTTTATCGGACAAGATGGGGACCGTCCAAGCTTTGGATTTCTTTTCCGGAATGGTAGTTTGGACGGCTCCAATTTCAGATTCTCTGAAATTGATTAGTATTGGAACCGCGACATAAAGCATACGGGTTCCCAGAGTCATGCTATAGCGAATGCTTATGCCCGTTTTTTTCTTCAGGGCGGCCGCCACTTCGGGCCGGAGCGCATGATTTTCCATTTTAGGGAGTCGCTCAAGGCTTTCGCTGGAGTCGGCGAGCACCACTCCCTTAGGATCGATGATGGTCACGCGAACATCGGTCCCCGCAGCGATCTTTTTGATCTGCTCCTGGAGGCGTGCGGGATCCCCTAAAAGGGGAAGCGCCAGTTCACGGATCAGGACGGATTGTCGCGTGAGGGAGCTTTGGAGCTCTTGGAGGTCGCGCTTCTGAAGGAAATGGGAAAGCGTCCAATCGTTCACGAACAACACGAGAATGAAGATGATGCCGTACAGCGCGAGGAGACGTTTGGCGAAGCTGATCTTAGGGATCCCCATGTTACTCTCCGTCGAAACGGTAGCCGACGCTTTTGACCGTGACGATCCGCTCCGCTTCCTTGCCGATCTTTTTCCGAAGTTGTCCGATGTGCATGTCGACGGTCCGCGTTTCAATGTTCACAGAATTCTCATAACCCCAAACCTTCGATAAAAGGACTTCGCGTGTCAGCACCCGCCCTTTGGAACTCATAAGGACTCGCAAAAGTTCAAATTCTTTGGCCGTGATCTCCACGGGTTTTTCCTTTAAACGGAGCTCGTGTTTCTTCATGTCGAGCTCGAGGATCCCGGAACGCAAGATCTCTTCCACGGGTTTTTCCTGGGAGCGCCTGAAGACGGCTTTGATGCGGGCCACGAGTTCCCGGGGGCTGAAAGGTTTGGTGATGTAATCATCCGCGCCGAGCTCGAGACCGACGACCTTGTCAGATTCCGTGCCTTTGGCGGTCAGCATGATGATGGGGATCGTGTGGGTCCTATCGTTCCGTTTGAGGGTTTTACAGATCTCAAGGCCGCTCATTTCCGGGAGCATGAGATCGAGGATCACGAGCGCCGGTCTCTCTTTGAGCGCCATCTCAAGTCCGGCATTGCCCTTGGAAGCAGTGAGGACGCGAAAACCTTCCTGCTCGAGATTGTATTTTACAAGCTCAAGGATGTTCTTCTCGTCTTCGATGAGGAGGATCGTCTCGTTTGCCATAAGATTTTAAGATGGCGGCATTTTACCACGAGAAACAAAAGATACAGAAGCCTTAAGTGCCGTTGTCATTTTTTTTACACGCCCTTTACATGCGGGCCCTTTTGTAGAAGCGTGAGCTCTAAAACGCCGCTTTCCTGTCCCTCGGATCTCCTCCGTGGTTTTACCGCGTTATTACATGGCCTTCAAGAGGGAATTACGTGTTCGAATTAAACTATCCGCGGATTCTGAATCGCTTCAAATGTTTTCAGAAAGCATCTCAGGGGAATTTTATGACGACGCTTGAACAAGATCATCGCGTGTCAAAAAGATTTTTGAAATGGATCGCGAGTCTGACGCTCCCGGCCTTTATTTTCTCGAATCTTTTTTTTACCAGTCCCGCGGAGATCTTCGCCCAAGCATTCCCAATCTCTGCCCCGGCGAGATTTCCGGAAGCCTTTTTGAAGTTTCCCTCCGAACTTGGCAAGCTGGAGACTTATCTCCAGCCCCAGGACAGCTCCGGCAGATTTTTCGTCTATCTCATTCAGGATGCTCACGAGTCTTTGGCGGCTCAAGAGAATATTTTTAAAACGCTCACCTTTTTGAATCAAAAGAAACAGCTCGATCTTCTTCTGCTGGAAGGGGCCGCGGGCCCTCTTTCGGCAGACCCTCTCCATCCCTTTGAGGAAGGACCCCGGAACCAGCGGTTTTTAGAAGAGCTTTCCCATCGGGGCCTTGTGAACGGCGCGGTGGAATTTTTCGGGACCCATCCCCGCACGGCGGTGTCCGGGATGGAAGACCCCGCGCTTTATCGCCAGGATCTAGAAACCTACCGGTCCCTAGGGAGCCGGCGCGATGCTATTGGGGTATTTTTAAATGATGCGGAGGTCTCCCTCATCGAAAGGACCAAAAGGATCCTTGATCCGAGGGTTCTGCTCTTTTTGAAAAGATGGAAGCTCCAACAGGAAAAGGACGGGGACTTCGGGGATTATTTGAAGTTCCTTCTCGATTACGCTTCGCAATCGCTGAAGATCGACTGGAAGGACTATTCCTTACAGGAAAACTGGCCTCAGCTGGTCCGTCTTTTTTATCTTTTGAACGCTCCTGTGAAACAGGATGCTTCAAAACTTGAAAAAGAGATAGGAATGCTCCGGAGGAGCTTGGGGCCCGAGGCGTCGCATGAAATGGAGTGGCTTCAAATGGCCGTAAAGGCGGACGCTCTTTCTGCCCATGATTTCCGGAATGCGGCCACGCCGCCGCGGCGGATGGCGGAACGGCTTGTTGAAAAAGTCCAGGCCAAGAACCTTTCATGGGCCCGCTACCCGGCGCTGACCCGGTTCCTATCCCTTCAAATCTTTCAGAGCGAAATCGTTCCGGAAGAACTTTTCAGTGAGGTCCAAAAACTCGAGAGAAAGATTTTTGAAGGCCTGAACCACAATCCGCAGGCAGGGGCCTGGATGGAGTTTTATCAGGATTTTTATCTCCTGAAGCGAGCTCTTTCGCTGGAACTTCGCCGGGAGCAAATCGGCCGTTTCCGGGAACATTTTAAAAAGAATTGGCTGGAAGCCTACAAGCAATTTCTCCGGAAAGAATCCCTGCCTCAGGAAAAAATCATGGCGCCGCTCGTGGGGAAGGTCCTCCAATTTTACGCCCAGGCGGAAGCGCGCGAAGAAGCATTTCTTTCCGCGTTGTCCCGGGAGATGTCCGCAGGGGACGGCCTGCTTCACGCCCAAGAAGGAGCCGCGGCTATCAAACATCTTGCGATCGTCGTGGGAGGTTATCATAGAGAAGGCCTGCAGCAGAAAATGGACAGACTTCAGATCCCCTACGGAGTGATTACGCCCCGTTTTGAAACGGGAGAGAATTTATTGCCCTATCAAAAACTTCTCATGGGGGATTATGCGGAGATCTCAACGCTGGGGCCCGCGCAACTTGCCGTGATGCCCGGCCGTTCCGAAGCACGGAACATGGTCGGCGATGCCGCGTTTGAAAATTTTTGGACGGCTTTGCGGAAAATAAAAAGCTCCCTGACGCCTCAGGTTCCCGTGTCTGGTTCCCGAACTCCATCCCGGCAACGTCTGAACTTTCTCCATAAAATCCGGCCGGTGATCCAGATCCTTCTCTTGATCAGCGTGGCCGGTCTTTTGAGCGGGTGCGCAAATTTGGGTCGTGGCAACGCGAGGAAGCAGGTCGAATCGGATCGCCACTACGCGTTGCCGGAAAGGGAAATGTCTTCGTCCACCCCAATTCTGGTGGATGAAAGCTCTCTGGTTGAAGCATTGGTCACTCGCGATCCGGTCATTCTAAAACACCGTTTCAAGGTGAGTATCCACGAAGCAGAAAAAGGAAGTTTGGCCGGAAGTATTTCGCTGATGCCGACCCTAGGCGTTGCGGACGGAAAGCCGGTGTTTGGGCTCGGCGTCGAAGGGGATATGCCGAATCTGGGGGCGATCAAATTGACGGGGCTTGGTGTGGATTCTGCGGCAACGGCGGTGCTGGCCCTTGCGGCGGAGATTGGCAAATTCTGGAAAGGGGAGGATATCCTTGCGCGGGAACTGGCGCAGCAAATGGTCGAAACGGCAGGCCTGGAACTTCAGCAGGCGACGGGCGAGCGATATCTCGATTTCTTGGGGGCCGCCTACGAAATGAAAACGGTCGAAGCGCAAGGGCCGATCATTGAAGCCGCTCTTGAGGCGATCCATCACGCTGGTGAGATCGCCGGTAAGAATTCCCAATCCACGGCGGCGGAACGTCAGGCGATAGAGGAGCTTAAAGCAGAATGGCTTTTACGTCTCAACGAGTATCGTTCCAACTCGGAGAAGGCGACATTTCCCTTGAGGACGCTTTATGGCCAAAATGCTTTAGGAAGCGCGACCTTTTCCAATGTTTTGAAGTATGTTGAATTCCCGAAGGGCTGGACGATGACGGCCGATCAAAGAGTGGCCCTTGGCCTTAAGGCGACCGCCAAAAGCGGTATGGCTCTTCCAGCCAATCGCGAACTTGCGAAGGCTTATCAGTTGCGTCTGAGCGCCGCGACCGCGGGAAGACTCGCTCAAAGGAGAAGCGGTCCTTCGATTAGCTTGGGAGGGCTTTCCTATTTCGATTCCTATGGGACAAAGACTCCGGGTGTATTAAAGACAAAAGTGGTTCCGGAGGCAAACGAACGCACCTACAATCAAGAGGCCGCAGCCCTTCGAGGGAAGGGGATTTTTGGAGGCGTTGAAAAATCCGATCGGGAAGTGGCTCTTCTGGAAGTCCGGGTGGCGGAAGCAGATCTTCTGGCGGTCCGGGACAAAGTCGATGAGAGGATCGCGGAACTTCTTCAAACGATTGCGGCGGAAAATGAGACGATACAGATCGCGGAAGCGGAGAACGTAAGAATTGATGATTATCTGAAAAAGGCCCGTAGTTCCGGCGTTACCGAGGACCGGCTCATCACGGAGGCTCTAAAAATTCCCGGGAACCAAATCAGGATCCTGTCCTCCCGCAAGACGGTTACGTTGGCAGCCACAGAGCTCCGCGTGCTTACTTTGGATGTGCAGGGATTGCCCCGGATCCTTACCGGCCGGTCTGAAATGCGGACCCAAAACTCAAAATTCACTTATCTCAAACAGATTGCACCTGCCGCGATAGGGACGGCCGGATTTGCTGCAGCCACTTTGGGGCTCGCGTTCATTCTCAAACCGCATCTTCAAAATGCGTCATGGCATTCTTTTTTTCTCTCGCTCGGCGTGAGCATCGCATGGGCCGGCATGATTGCGGCATATTGCGTGTGGATGCAGGACTATCTCCGCCAGGGACTGAAGGCTTTTATCTCAAAAAATTATTGGGGAGATGTTTGGGACGCGGCCCTGCCGGCCGGGGCTTTTGCCGCATTTTTTACCGTCTATTACGCATTGATCGGCGAGATCAACCTCTCTCGGTGGATGAACCCAGTGTTTGAGATCTCTCTCAAAACCGTTGTGGACGCCGCGCTGAATTACACGGTTTTTTATCCTCTGATACTCTGGAAATTTTTTACCGAAGTCTATAAGGAAAGATATCGTCGTGAATCTTTAAAAGTGTTCAAAACGAGGCCGTATTTTGATGAGAGCCGGAGCAAATTGCTGTGGCGGTTTATGATCATTGAGATCGGAGCGATGATCGTCAACAAACTTGTGAGTTGGTATCTCTCAGAACTCGTCATTCTTGCCGGGGATATCGTTTTTACCTGGATGGCCTTGAGGATGGTCGAGAAGATCCATCAGGCTGGTTTTCGGCCGGTTCCCGAGCCGGGGATCGGCGTTGACGATTTGGTGCGAGGATCGATGAAAGCACAAAGCGACGCTCGTTCGGAGATGCGCTCGAATCCCTTTGATCCCGTTATTAACACGGAAATGCTGGGAGAAGCTTTGAGGCGCGCCCAGGCGCTTTTGGAACTTGGTCTCAGTGATTCCGGAGCCGTACGCGAACTTGCTCATCATGCGATTGTGAGTTTGATCGATGGCGGGTTGTGGGATGATTCGGAGGCAATAATCCCGATGCTTATGCTCGTTATATCGCTCGAGCTTATGACATCGGCCAAGGGTGCTACCCGAATCCCTGAAGAGCAAGCGATGGCGGCCTGGGCACTTGCGTCGGGATTCATTCATGGGAAAGAACACAATGGCGGCGTTACTTTGGCCGATCTGGAATCGGTTAGAGACGATCTTGGGAAAGTCGTGAATCTGCAGGACACCTTGGCTTCTTACTCCCTTGCCGCTGAAGCGATCGAATCTTTAAGGAGCGATTTTACTCCGTTGGCGTTATCCGGACTTACCGTTCGTATTCGTAAGCATATCGAGTTGAAGGCGCAAGAATCAAAGCTAGGGATCGAAGAAAAAGACGAGGCATCGGCCATCGCCGCAGGACTTTTGATGCAGACTCACCGGTTTTTAAAAAGGAGCGGCGCAAGATCCGAGATGCGGAGCCAGCCGCTTCCCGCAGGCATTTCATTTATGACGCTTTGGGTCACACCCACTTCCAAAATCGCAAATGCCGCCTACATTCTTGCCCAAAGGATACGTGCCCATTGGCCTGAATTGCCGATCCAGGTGGTGGATGATAATGGAGAAAAGCACTATACGGAAAAAAAATTCGCCGGGTTCCCAAGATCTACGCTGATCAGTTCTCATGAGACAAGAGATAAAAATCCTCTCGAGAGAGGTATTACTTTTACTGTTAAACAACATCTTGAACATCCGAGGCATCCGTGGATGAAAGACCAGCCGCATTTTGATATTCAAGTGAGGACCATGCAGCCGTTCAAATATCTTGATGTGTCGGAAACCGTTGATGAAAAGGCCGTTCTCAATGGGTTTGGTTTAAGTGCTACCCCGCTCGTTTTTGCCAATGTAGGACCCCATGAAGTGGCACTTGTCGCCGAGGCCATTGCTTTGCTTAGCAACAAAATCGATTTCAAGCACATTCCGGTTGTGGTGGTGCCGCGCCGCATGCATGACAACGTTGCGATGGCCAAAGCCCTTAAACAAAAGGGCATTCATTTCCGTTTGAGAAAAGAAGATCCTGGCCACCTTGGGAAGGAGGATCCCGCCTCGTCTGTTCTTATTTTGAATTCACTAATCGAGCAGCCGGAACTTCTTAAGGTGGCAAAACTTTCGGTCTACGGTTCGACGTTGTGGAACCACGAGGCGACTGCGGGTCGGGATGAGGTGGGGATGATGCGCGCTCACAATCTTGCGGAATCTTATAGCGGTGTCGTGACAGGCAGTTTTTCCAAACAGGATTTGAAGGGCCCGGAAATGGGCGAGGGAAGCGGAATGGCTGTCCGCCAATTTCTGGATGCGGGCGCTGTCGTTCTTATGGGAGAAAAATATACTCCGGAAGATTTGGCGAATACGCTGGCCCGCATTTTGTCGAACGAAGAGGAATTGTCTCAGCTTAGGCACGGGAGTGCGGTCGCAAGATCGCATTTGTCGGCAAAAGCTATGGCCGCCATTGACGAACTTTTAAATCGCGTGTCTATAATTCGCTCCGAGGTGCGGACGGAAGAGAGTGGCGGAGATGAAAAAATGCAGGACTTGAAAAGATTCTGGAGGAACGTGGTCTCGGCGGCCCAAAAAAGTCCGGGAGGATTTGCCGCAAGACTCGTGACGCTTGAGGGAGGCTTCGAGGCCGCGGGGGCGGATTTCCTAAAACGTGTAGCGACATCTTTTCCCTTTTCGAATGGCTCTGCCCGCGACGTCACGGCCGATGCTCCAGGACGATCCGAATCGCGCAGCGCGACGCTTCTTTCGGTGAAAGGCATCGAGACTTTCGGACCGGAGACGAAGGTCGCGGGGCTGGTTTATAGGGTCGATCTGGGCGGAGTGATTTTGGAGATGTCTAAGAAATTGCGGTGGTTTTTGAACCGCGGCCTCAGGTTTGGCATGAACGGCACTTTATTTCATGTGAAAACGAATCAAAATGGGGCCCCCATGGCCGACGTCCAAATCGTCATGGGTTTTTCCCGAAAAGTTTTTTCGTGGAGAACGGTGGGGCCGAAAGCTATACCGGATGATTTGCGAGACTGGCTGGATGAGCAGGTCAAGGTCGAAAGAGTATGGACAAAGGATGGGTTTACTGATTTGCTTGCGCCCGAAATAAAAATGGGAGGCGGATTTTTTGAGACAAACAGAGACCTTTTCGCTCAGCGTTCCGAAATGCGAGTCCCGAAGGCAACTCGAAATTTCAAAACGAATCTGCAAAGACAGATCCATCCCGCCGTAATTTCTAGCCCACGTGATCTGGTGTCTCTGCCCGCATCCCAGATCAAAAGCGGGCGTTTTTCAATCCTGAGACTCTGGAGAGAGCAATCCTTGCTTGGTAGAAGCACAAGCACAGATCTGATGGCAGACGATCATCTCCTTCTTTACAAGGCGGGCCCTGTTTTGGGAGCGCTCTGCCTGCCGGTCCTTCTTGGCGCTTCAGCAGTTGCGATTATTCTTAATAGGCCGGAAAAAGCCATCGCGATTTTTAAAAGAATAGATTTTATTTTTATGGGAGCGTTTCTGTTGCTAGTCGGGACTTTTTTTACAATGCTGGGATTCACGATCTCGGAGAACCATTTAAAAGACGTAGAGGCCGCTCAGCTTGTTGTCCGAAATACCGGGGAATATGTCCAAGATCCGTCGAGCGCAAAAACGGATGCCGGGTTATTTAAGGTGGTACAAAAGCTTGAGAAAGATACTGGTTTAAAGGTGGTATGGACCGATCACCCCAGCCTTTTGATCAAGCTGGACCGCAAAAGCCGAACGCTCATTATGGCGATAGGCTGGATCACTCAAAGTGGAATTCTTGGCGATCAAAGGCGCCTTGGTTTTCTTACAACAAGGTTGCGCCATATTCGGCATGCTTTGGAACGTAATCCTATAAACGTATCGAAAAAGCCGGGTTTTTTACTCCGGTTTTCCGAAGCAATGGATGCCGGATTTTTACGCGCTATCACCGGAACATCTCCAGTCAGGTGGGTTGCTGAACAACAACGTTCCGAAATCCGCTTAGGTTCGGGAACGCTTTCAAGGCCCCGGCGGAGTGTTTTCCGTTCATTTCTGTTAAGTATGGCGCTTCTTCTCATGTTCGTCCCGGCCGCTTTTTCAGCTTCGGCAACGGATGAAGCGCTGAAAGAATTGAAAAAGCAGGAAGCAGTGCTGCAAGCAGAAAATCAAAAACTGGAGCAAGAGGCGAAAAAGGCGGGAATTTGGGAGGCTGCACCGCCGGCAAAAGATCAAAAGGAAAAAAACGGCGGGGATATTCCTAAAGTTTCCAAGAGTTCGGCTGCGAATAAAAAGGCCGCAGAAAAACCGGCGGTGGCGAGCAAGGCGGCAGGGGACCCAAAGGGAAAAGGCGCTGGGTTTTTTTCTAAAGTCTCCAAAGTTTTCAAGAATTTGGTCCCAAAGGGAAAGACCACAGAAAAACCCGCGGCTGAGAGCGAAAAGACCGCGGCGGTAGATACGACGGAAATGAATTCTGATCTAACTCAGAGGACGAATGAAAAAGTTGAAACGAGATCCGTGATGGAGATTCTTCTTGATCAGTCGAACGCAGGTCAAAAAGAGGAAACTTCTTCCCGGCCAATGCCCAAAGAACAACCCGTTGAGGCGGGAACGCCGGCGATCATCCATTCTCCGGCGGTTGCGGCCCAAGGCCCCGCGCTTCCCCCAGCGGCTACGATCACGGGAAATGCTCCGACGACCGAGGAGCCTGTTGTTTCCCATGAGGAAGTTTTGCCCGAGGCGGGATCTTCTGCCACCCAAGCGGCTGTCACGCCCGCGATGGCACAGACACAAGAAAGCCAGGACCAGGGCGAGGTCAGTTCCTCCCAGGTTTTGTCCTCTCACGGGACGGTTCTCTATAAGGAAACGGGACAAGCCGTCGCCAACCCTCCTCAATCCATGGCGCTGAAAGTGCCTTTTCTGGCGGACAAAATGTCTTTCTCTGTCAAAGCCGGAGAAGTGGTGGAAAAAGGAGCCCCGCTGGCGAGGGGCATCGACACCGAACGCGAGAACAGGATACAGTTTCTAAAAGGCAGGATCCGCGAGCTTCAGGGACTGATTGCGACCGGCCGGGAAAATCCGGGAACGATGGACCAGGACACAGCGTTCCGGTATCAGTTCGAACTGACGGAATTCAGCTTGGAAACGGATCGGTTGACGGCGGAACAAGACGCGGGCATTCTGCTTGCGCCGCGCCCCGTGAGGATCCAAATTTTGCCGCAAGGTCCGGCTACCGATAGCAGCATGACCGTTCAAGTCGTTCCGCTGGATGAAGCGATCATCACTTTTCCGCTTTCCTTAGAGCACTTCGGCTTTGACGATGCGGTGCTTTCCGTGAACGGGAAGCCAGTGATCGTGACGGATTGGGAGGCGAGCGGATTTGATCTCGCCAAAGGGGCGAAGGGTGAATTTAATTTGAGGATTCATTTTATTTCCCCAGTACCCGTGACCCAAGGACAGGACGAACTTTGCAAATATGATATCGCGTTACTCCGGTCCCACGCTTTGGATCGTGGATCACTTGGCGTTTTTCAAAGCGCTGGTTTCCATACCCTCGTGCCGCCCTCACAATTCGTCCGGGCTGGGGTTCCTTCCGTTCCCGGAGTTCCCGCGGGCGTTTTTCATGCGACGGTTCAAGACGGGCAGATCATGAAGGAGGGCGATATTTTAGGCAAGATCCTTATCCCCGCGGCGCAGGACGAACAAATTCGGAAAGCGGAGGAACTTGTCCGGCTCGCGGCGAAGTGTCGCAGCGCTAATCAGCTATTTCCCACACTTTCGGAAAGCGCGGTTCAGGAGTTCGAGGCAAGGGCCCAGCGCGCGAAAGCAAGTGTTAAGAGAGAAGGCTCCACGGTTTTGGTCAAAGCGCCGGTTGGGGGACGAGTCCGGGGAGTCACAGATCTGGATGGCCAGATGTTGGCCTTGGGCCGGAGCACCGAGGCCGGGGTCTTTAGCGCGGAAGTTTTTTTGGGGACGAGCACCGACCCTCGTTCCGGGGAAGGGTCCGACCGTCTTTCGAACGACGACCCCCACCTCATCTCAGTCGAAAAAGGAAGCGTTAAAAAAGGAGATACCGTTTCCGTGTCAACGGGTCGAGGCGTTCTTTCCGGCACAGTCTATGCGGTGATTCCCCTCGCCAATCAAGGCTTGCGGCTTTATAGCGGGCATGACGGGATCGTGGTCAGAGTTGTGGATGAGAACGGAACCTTAGGCGTGGGTAGCGGGGTTCATGTTGAATTTGATGGCGGAAGACTTGCTGCCGGATGGGCCCGGAAGGAAAGCGCTCCTGTTTCGCGGCTTGCCCCGCCCCTTGATGTCCGGGATGACATTCCTCCGGCGATCCAACAAGAATTCCAGAAATCTCCCGGACAGAGAATAGGGTTTTACGGGATATTGAAGCTGGTCCATTCGGAGGGGAACATTCAACAGAAATTCGAAATGTTGCGTTATTTCATGAATCCATTGGGATTCCGCTATGTCAATGGGACCATGGCCGTATTGATCGTTTGTTTTTTAGGGCTCTGGTCTCTGCCCAAGCTTGTTTTTTTGACGTTCAAACACAGAAAATTTAAGAAATTTTTCCAGCTAGATACGGAAGAAGCCCTAGCGGAAATTAAGAACGAATTGGAAGAAATCGAAAGCCGTTTGATAAGGAGGGCGAGCAGGCAGCATAGCGACCCGGTCCGTAATCCTGACGCGCAGGTGCTTCGAGAGATCGTGGCGCCGATCCAGGAGTGGGTGAAGCTCGTTTGGGATCACGAGGAGCTTGGCTCGGATGAACGCGATACGATCACTACCAAAGCCAGTGAATTAGCGACGAACCCTCTGCTCAGGTTTTCCAAGGAACATTTTGAAGAACTCGGCGAGGCTTGGAAAAATGATACGCGTTATTTGGTGAAGATCCGGGGACTTTTGGCTCGGCTGGCCATTCTGACCGGGAAGACCGCCCGCCGGCTGTTGCGGACGCAGAGCGAAAGCGGGGAGGACATCGAGTCTCTCGAGCTTGTGAGGTTCCAGGAAAAAATGGCCGATTTTGCCGAAAATTTCAACGAAGGATATAATCTGGCCCATCGTCTGATCGCCCTTTCTCAGGTGATCGATCTTTATCCTCCCACGTTAAAACCGGGCCGCCGGGACATTGGATCCTCGGAGTGGCGGGAAATTGTCCGCAATCGCTGGGTGACCCGGACTTTCCCCGTGATGCGTTTTTTTCTCCTGATCAGCTTGATGGTGAAGATCAACATCTGGGTCACCTTACGCAGTTTTAAAAATGTTATGACAAATATGGAAAAGTTGGGCATCTCAGGATTTCAAAGTATGCGGGAGGCGATGCGCACCGCTCGGGAAGGTCTTCACGAAGCTTTTCACCCGGTTGCGCACGTCGATGAAGTCGAAGGGAATAAACTAGACGCCTACTACGGCCGGTGGCTGGGACGCGTCATGGTCGTCGTGGGGGTTTTGATCGCGATCAAATTTCCGTTGCTCCTGGCCCTTTTGGGTCTGTCCAACTTGATCGCCCCGGGTGCGGCGTTATTTCTTCAATTGATGGTTCCTGCGATCGTGATTTGGCGGCACATCGGGCCGATGCTTAAAAGGCTCAATGGAGATGGGTATGGCGTCATGAAGCGTGAAATCCGGGCCTTGCGACAGGGGGCCAAAAAAATGAACAAGAATCTGCGGGACATCAAACCTCCTCAGGCGACCCAACCTTCTCTTCCCGCTCCTTCCCGGAACATCGGTCTTCGGGACGAAAACCTGATGATGAGGAAAATGCAACAGGCCCTTTTTGACGATGAGTTGATACAAAGCGTCGAAGTCGTCGTTTTATTGCCGCCGAAACATGGGGAGAACAAGGATTTTTTTAAACAAATGACGTCTCAAGATGAAGTCCTCAATCGCTTCCGTTTTACGGTCGCGGAGTCGGACGGGCTGTTCCCCGGGAATGCCGGGCAATTTTTTGCGGCCCGTGACCTGGCGCAGTCCCGGGGTGAAAAAATACAGATTTACTGGTTCCCGCAACCTGACATCTCATTTGTCGTTGCGATGGCTCTTTTTAAAGTGAATTTGGCCGAGGCACTGCGTATGGTGGATGATTTTAAACAACACGGGATGAAATTCGGAGAGATCATCTTCCCCGGAGGGAATCTTAGCAGCAACGCGATTAGCTATACCAAGAACGGAAGCAGCATCGTCATTGACGCAAGACTCGCTTCTCTGGAGGAAGTAGAAAGAGAGCGGCATCTGGTCATGCTTGGCCGGAACGGTTCTCCGCGGCACGATGTGACCCATGTCGTACGGCGTCCTGAGGACCTGCGGGGTGTTCTGGGTCAATACGGACATGATTTTGGAGCGGGAGTCAGCCTGGCGAATTCAATCGCGCCACAATTCGCGGTGCCCAAAGGCCCGCTGGCCCTGATTTCAAACAATCCTGAAGACCGCGAGCGAATGGAAACAGCGCTCGCCGAGTTTCGCCTTAAAATAGAAAATTTGATAGGAAGGTATGGGCCTTTTCCAGTCGATCTTTTGGAGGATTTCGCGTCGGTCATCGCCGAATTCCACCGTCAATTCCTCGAGAATAATTTAGTGGCGCCCAATCTTCATACGCTCGCGGACCGTCAAAAAACGTTCCCGGACGCAGAAAAATCCGTCAATCCCTACGCCAAGATTTACGGGACCCTTGGACAAGCGCTCTGGAAAATGTCCCGTAATCAGCGGCAAGGTTCTCTTAAGGTGGAGGCGTTCGTTCCCGCGCCCTCCGATTTGCTGTTTGTGTCGGGGACTCATCCGGAGGTGATCAGGCAACGGATCGAACGCATGCAAAAAACGTTTCCGGAACTTGTCAATGCAATGGCTTTGGAAGCGATAGGCCATGTCGTTGTTTCTGATATCCAAGATCAAGTTGTTATGTTTGACGATAACGGCAGCGATATTCCTTTACCCAAAAAAGCTGGTTATCAAAGAAGATTGCCGGCGCGCAAAGTGGCCGCCTTCGTGTTCAAAGACGGCAAAGTGCTTTTCCAACGGCGAAGTCGACAGGCGGCCAGTAACGCGGGGCTTCTGGATCTTTCGGTCGTCGAACATCTGGAACCCGGAGAAACATTCGAAGGCGCGGTCGCGCGTGGATTTAGGGAAGAGCTTCTGGATGGGCGGCCGCTTCCTCCCAGTCTGGAGACGTTACCCATAAATTCCTTGGGGCGTACTTCCTATGCGGTTTCCCACGAAAAAAGAAAACGGAGACCCACAACGAGAAACGAAAACGTCTCAGTTTCTATGGTCCAGTTGAACGGTGAATTTAGAATGGCGGACTTTATGCCGGGAGATGACGCCGTTGAAGTGGTTCCAATGACTCCGGGAGAAATTCGGGAGGCCCTCGAGAACAAGCATGGGGCGTTCACTCCCCGAGCCTATGTCATGCTGAACCAATACCTTCCGGACATTGAAAAGGCGATGGCCCCGGCACGCGCCGAGCTGAGAACGATTGCGCCATTGCCCGAAGTGGTTTTGGAAGCGCCGGAAAGGGTCCGTCTCCTGACGGCGATCAAGATCACGGAACGAATTCTCGGGCCGAACGACCAAAAACTTTTGCCGCGCTTGAAAGCCCTTCTGGAGGATCGGGATTTTCTTTCCGAGAGAACCGGGCCGGAGCTCCGGGAAATCTTGTCTCTTTCCGGAGATCAGTTCTTGCAATTGCAACGGGAAATGGAAATTAGGCGCGCCGTGCCGCAGTCAGCCAACACCATCAACACGCTTTTCCTCGATTCGAAGATCAAGATCCGTGATGAGCATCTCTTGCTGCTCTCTCAGTTGCCATTCCGCGTGGTGATCCTGTTTGGCCGCGACCAATCTTCCAGGAAAACGGCGATTGAGCAAAAGATCAAAGCCATGGCGCTTCCCGCGGGACACTTTCAACTGATCGAAACGCAAGACGGCGCAAGCGCTTCGATCTCAAAATTCCTTCGTCCTTTGATCGCGGGCAATGCCTACCAACGTCTGGACTACGCTTTTATCGGAACGGACCGGCATGAAGTTCAGAAAGTCAAAAGCTACGTCGGGAATCTCGTTTATTACGATAAAGACCTGCAGGAATACGACGAAGATGTTCTTTTTTCACTTCTCTGGTATCTGGTCACAAGCCCGCAACTTTTTGGACTCGGAAAAAAACGGGACATTTGCTGGGGCATGAAAGATGCCGTGATGCTTGCCGTGGAACTTCTCGTGACTTCTCTGAGGAGTCAGCAGGCCGTTAAAATGTCGGCATAAAAAGCGAGGGGACATGAAAAAAGTATCCATCCGCGCGAAAGGGCGCATGAGCTCGAATGTTTTTGTGTGGGACGCAAGCAAGACGCCTTATGTTTTACGCGAAGGCAGGCATTTTATGGATCCACCCGAGGAAATTTTAAACGGGTTTTCTGGCGCACGGGGGGAGTACCCTTTCAAGATAAAGCAACGGCCCCTTCCCCGCCCGAGACTTTACAAATGCTTTACATGAGTGCCTCCCTGAACCATTATAATAGGTGACATTTCGAAAAGGGGGGGGGCATGGCGAATAAGAAGAAATATCTGATCGGGATCGATTTGGGCGGGACCAAGGTCCTGATGGGGCTTTTAGACAAAAATTTCCGGGTTTGTCGCGAGTACAAGGCCGAGATCGACGCGAACCAAGGCGAAAGAGCTTTTTTAAGGACCCTGTTGGGAGGGATCAAAGTTCTTCTTGAAGAGGGGAGCATTACCTCCAAAAACATCCTTGCGGCAGGAGTGGGGTGTCCTGGGATCATCCGGTTCCCCAAAGGGGTCGTTAAATTATCGAACAATCTTTCATTCCTTAAAGATTATCCTTTGCAGGCGAAACTCTCAAAATATATCAAAGTCCCTGTTTTAGTCGAAAATGACGCGAATGCGGGGCTTTATGGAGAATACAAACTGGGCGTCGCGAGAAAAAGGCATCACGCCGTCGGGATCTTTCTTGGGACCGGCGTCGGGGGAGCGCTGATCATCGACGGAAGGCTTTACCGTGGAGCCTCGGGAAGCGCCGGAGAAATCGGGCACACGCTTTTGTCAATGCCCTCTTTTCTTCAAGGGCACGGTATTTTTGAAACCGTCGGAGCGACCTTGGGACGGCTGGGAGTCACTTCGGAAGCAGCACTGCTTCTTTTGAAACAAAAAGCCCCGCATTTGTTTGACGAGGTCGGCTATAACATCAAAAAGATCAAAAGCCGGACCTTACTTCGCTCGATCGAAGGAGGGGATAAGGCGATCAAAGGGCTGATCCTGGATAAAGGGAAAATGCTCGGGATCGTCATGGCTAATCTCGCGAATGTCCTTAATCCGGAAATGTTCGTGCTCGGAGGCGGGATGATCGAAGCGATGGAATATTTGATCCTTCCCGAAGCGCGCCGGGTGATGGAGACTTATCTCTTAAAACCGCTTGTGGGCTCGGTCAAGGTGGTCCCGTCTAAACTCAAAGACTATGCCGTTCTGAAGGGCGCCGCGCGGCTTGCTTACGATTTTTTCTTCGAAAAGAAAAGGAGCTGATTCGTGCCAGAACCGGAGTCCGTTAAAAACACAGTGGCGGTGATCGATATCGGAACGATCGCCATCCGCATGGTGATCGCGGAAGTGGGGGCCCAAAACGAGATCCGTTATTTGGAGCAGCTCCAGAAGCCGGTCCGCTTTGGCAAAGATGTTTTCAAAACAGGACGTTTAAGCAGTGTGGCAATGCGCCAAGGCGTGAACATTCTGCGGGGTTTCAAGTCCGTCATTGATACGTACGGGATCAAAAAAATTCATGTGATCGCCACCAGCGCCGTCCGGGAAGCCAAAAACCGGGATAACTTCATCGATCAGATCTATGTGCGCGCGGGGATCGAAGTGGAGATCCTGGAAGGCCCCGAGGAGAACCGTCTCGAATTGATTGCGGTCGAGCACGCGCTGGAGGGGAAGATCGATCTCGGAAAAAAGAATTGCCTGATTGTCGAAGTAGGTTCCGGGAGCACCGAAATGATCATCATGGACCAGGGGCAGGTCAGCGTTACGCGGACCCTGCCGATAGGATCGGTGCGGCTTCCGGAGCAAGGAATGTCCGGGAAGGGAGACGCGGGATTTATCCAACGGGTTCTGAAAAAAAGCATCCGAGACATCGCGCAGAACGTGGCGCGCGAAGTGCGCATGGAACAGATCGATACCTGCATTGCTCTGGGCGGAGATATGCGGTTCGTCTCGCAGCAGCTTCTTCCGGAGACCCAGGATCGATTTACCACTCTTGAAAAGAAAGAATTCGTGAGTTTTGTGGGGCGGGTGGGGAAAATGACGCCGGAAGAGATCGTGGCGCAATATGCCCTTGATTATGGCCATGCCGAATCCCTTTACCCCGCGCTTCTTTTTTATTTGAATTTTCTGAATGAAACCAAAGCGGAGGAGGTCATTATCCCAAAATTGAGCATCCGTGACGGCCTTCTGCTCGAAATGGCGCAACTTTTTTCCGGATATAAAAGAACGGATGTTTCAAAACAGGTCCTGAATTCCACCCATCACCTTGGGGCCAAGTATATGTACGACAAAGGGCACGCGGTTTGTGTGGCGGCCCTGGCGCTGAAACTTTATGATCTGCTTGCCGGAGATCATGGTATGGGGTCTCGCGAGCGTCTTTTACTCGAAGTCTCCGCGATCTTGCATGATATCGGAACTTATATTTCTCCTTCGGGACATCACAAACATTCCTATTATTTAGTGGATGCGGCCGAGATCTTCGGCCTACGGCGGACCGATAAGAATATTGTCGCCAATGTGGTCCGCTATCATCGCCGTGTGCCGCCGAACGAGACCCATGTTCCTTACATGTCCCTCGCAAAATCGGACCGGGCGATCGTCTCCAAGCTCGCTTCCATTTTACGGGTCGCGGATGCCCTGGACACCGCCCATCAACAAAAGATCCGGGCCTTCTCGCTGGAGCGTTCGGAAGACGCTTACGTTCTTTGGGTGCCCAAAGAAGTCGGGGATATTTCGCTGGAACGGGAAAGCCTTCGGCGAAAAGGGGACATGTTCGCGGACGTCTTCGGCGCTCCCCTTGATCTTAAACAAGGCGCAGCCCCTTCGCGCTGAGGCGAGAACCATATGGACCCGAGCGCGACGGAAAGATACTTTGACCGGGAATTGTCCTGGATCCGTTTCAATGCCCGCGTTCTGGCGGAGGCGATGGATCCCTCCAACCCCGTTCTGGAGCGCCTGAAGTTCATCGGGATCGTCAGTTCGAACTTCAATGAGTTTTTCATGGTCCGCGTAGCCGGTGTCCCGGAAACGGACCCGCGTCTTCCGGAGATCTACCAACAAGCGTCTTCCTTGATCCGCAAGCAGGAGCTCTATTTCAAGGAGCTCCTGGTCCCCGAACTGGAAGACGCCGGTATCGCGAGAGTCCTTCCTCAGTCCTTGGACGAAAAACAGTTCCTGTTCGTCAAAAATCTTTTTCGGACGGAGCTCTTGCCGCTTCTGACCCCGCTTGCCGTTCATGAGGAACAGCCTTTTCCCAGCCTTGCGAACCTGGGCCTCTACCGTGTCTTTGAGGTGATGACATCCGAGGATTCCGCGGCGACGCGTTACGCCCTTGTCGAAATCCCTAAAAATTGTCCGCGCATGATCACGCTTCCGTCCGAATCCGTGCACGCATTCATTTTGATCGAAGACGTGATCGGCCTTTTCGCCAACGAACTTTTTCGAGGGTTCATGGTCGGGCGCCAAGGGTCCTTGCGCGTGACCCGGTGTGCGGAATTCACGATCGATGAAGAAAAAGATGAAGACCTCGCAAAACTTATGAGCGAGGCCCTGCGGTCCCGGAGAGAAAGCCCGGTCGTGCGTCTGGAAATCGATGCTCCCGGGGACATAACGGACCTCCTGCAGCAGCATATGGACCTTGAGGCGCACAAGATCTTTAAAAGCGAGAGCTGGCTTGACCTTAAAAGTATTTCCCAGTTGGCGTTTCAGCCCGGTTTTGAAAGGCTCAAGCGTCCCACCTGGGTGCCACGGCCCGTTCTGGAAATGACCGAGGCCCGTGATCTTTGGGGGTTGCTCAGGGAAAAAGAGATCCTCGTGCATTACCCGTATGATTCTTTCTCGGCTTTTCTTCGTTTCATCTCGGAAGCCGCGGAGGACCCGGATGTTTTGGCCATCAAACAGACGCTCTACAGGACAGGGTCTCATTCCCCGGTAATTAGTGCACTTGAAAGAGCGGCGGAAAACGGAAAGCAGGTGACGGTCCTTGTGGAGCTTAAGGCGCGTTTTGATGAGGAGCAGAACATCGAAGAGGCCAAACGCCTGGAACGCGCGGGAGCCACGGTGCTCTATGGCGTGGTGGGTCTCAAGACGCATTCCAAGGTTTGTCTGGTCGTTCGTCGTGAAGCCTCAGGGATCAAACGGTACCTGCATCTTGGGACCGGGAACTATAACGAAAAAATGGCGCAGATCTATACTGACCTGAATCTTTTCACAAGCCACGATGAACTCGCGTCGGATGTGAGTTCTTTTTTTAATGTGATGACGGGACTTTCGACTCCCGGTCATTTTTTCAGGCTTGAAATGGCACCCTACGGGTTGCGTCGTCGGCTTTTACGGTTGATCTTTCGGGAGTCGGCCCAAACTTCTTCCGAACGTCCCGGTCTTATCATGGCGAAAATGAATTCTTTAGTGGATCGGGAGATCATCGACGCTCTCTATCGCGCTTCGCAAAAAGGGGTCCAGATCAAATTGAACGTCCGCGGGATCTGCTGCCTCCGGCCGGGGGTGAAGGGGCTGAGCGAGAATATCGAGGTGGTGAGCATTGTCGATATGTTCCTGGAGCACAGCCGGCTTTTTTATTTTTCGAACGCCAGCGATGAAGAAGTCTATCTTTCCAGCGCGGACTGGATGCCGAGGAATTTCGATAAGCGTCTTGAGCTGATGTTCCCCGTAGACGACCGGAAGAACAAAAAAGAACTCATCCAGTTACTCGGGCTTTATTTTAAGGACAATGTCAAAGCCTGGGGCTTGGATCCTGACGGGAATTACAGAAAAAAAGAGCCCGGGGATGAAAAAAAATTCCGCATTCAGGCATATCTTTGCCAAAAAACCCTTGAGAACGAAACATTGCATAACAAACAACTGACCCTCGAACTCAAACCCCAGCGTCCCAAGGCGGCTCAAAAGCCGCAATAAGTCCTCGAAGTAATCTTCTTAACCTGTTGCTCGACAATGGGTTATGTTTTTCCAGAACGATTTACCCAGAATTTTCCGCAACAAAACACGCCCATCACGTTGATAGCCGATAATCACTCAGGATCCAGGTCAGGTTTTGGGTCCGGGAAAGGGATCCATTATGGCAAGAGCCGATCTGCATGTGCATTCCAAATATTCGCTGGATGGAGATGAATGGACGCTTAGAGCGCTTGGGGTCCGTGAATCTTATACCGAACTCGAATATATTTACCGGGCTGCAAAGACCCGGAAAATGGACTTCGTGACGGTGAGCGACCATAACTCCATCGAGGGAGCGCTTCGCTTGGTCCACAAGTATCCCGACGAAGCCTTTGTCAGCTGCGAGTTTTCCGTTGTTTTCCCGGAAAACCACTGCAAGGTTCATATGCTTGTTTTCGATCTTACCGAAAAACAATTCGTCAAGCTCCAGGAGCTCCGCCCCAATATTTATTCTTTCCGGGATCACCTCCGGGCGGAAGGGCTCGCCTATTCGGTCGCGCACGCGACGCTAAGCGTGAACCGAAAGATCAACCGGGAAGGCCTTGAAAAGCTCATTTTACTTTTTGATGTTTTTGAAAGTGTGAATGGGACTCATGCCGCCCGTCATAATCAAGAATGGACCGAGGCCCTCGAACATTTGACCCCGGAAGACATCGAACGTTTGCGTGGCAAGCACGGGATCGCGCCCTTCTCAAAGAACAGCTGGATCAAAGGGCTGACGGGAGGGTCGGATGACCATGCCGGTCTTTTTATCGGGGATACCTTCACCGTGGCTCCTGGCAGGACGAAGCACGATTTTATCAAGTCGCTTCGTGATAAAACAACATTCGGGTTCGGGCGGCACCATGATTATAAATCCATGGCGCTCAGTTTCATCCTGATCGGGGGACACATCTATAGCGATCTCGCGGGCGACAAAAGTCCCGCGCTCATTTCTCGCGAGATTGGTGGCATGTTCCGGGGGGACAAGTCCCACGGAGGCCTGCTCCGTTTCCTTTCCTTTTTTCTTGAGCGAAGTCCCCGGAATTTTCATAAGGTCCTCGGGAAATTCTTTTCAGGGATCTTCCGGCGCCATTCCCTGAGCGGCCCCGGTTCATCCTCCCAGAGGATGGATCTCATTTACAAACAATTGACCCTTTTGATGGATGAGATCGTCCGGAACCTGATCCGGGCCCTCCGGTCGAAGCACGGGCACACGGGAAAAGCCCGTTGGCTGAAAAAAAGCATTATCGCGACCACCTTTCTTGGAGGGCCGTTTTTTGCCGCGCTTCGCTTGCTGAATCACAACAAGGGCTTGCTGGAAGACCTGGAGTTTTCCGGGGAATGCCCGGCAAGATCGGCGAGAGTCCCGGAAAGAACGCTTTGGCTCTCGGATGCCGTAAGGTCGCGAGAAGATCTTGAAGCATTCCGGTCCCGTCGAGATCTTTCTGGGAATCATTCCGTTAAAATCGCGGTTTGTTCGCGCCCAAGAAGGCCGCTCGGCTCACCGGCGCTCGACCTCCCGATGATCGGACTCCTTCGAAGACGGTTTTTCGGGTTTTTCTCGCTCAGGATCCCTTCGGTGCTCGGGTCGCTTTCCGTGATCGAAAGGTGGAATCCGGACCAGATCGTGATCGACACGCCGGGGCCAGTCGGATTGCTCGGATTCATTGCGGCCCGCATGCTGGACATCAAGTGTTTTGTGACGTTCTCGCCAGAAGTTTCGCATGCCGATCTTCCGGATACCGAAGACGGTACTTTTGAAGCGGTTGAAAAATATCTGAAGTATTTGTGCAGCCTAGCGGATGGGGAATATCGCGGGGAGGTTCCGCATGAAAAGATGCTTTTCAAGCGCCGGAACGAACTTTTTGAAAATCCATCCGTAGTAAGGTGCTCATGAATGTCATTCAAGAACAAATCACGGATTCGGAAATTCGTTCGGATCTTATTTCTGCCCCAGTGAAAAAGGGGTTCCATCTCCGTTTTTTGAAAGGGAACTCTCCGGACCTTGATGCCGTGCTCCGTTTGAGGTACCGGGTCTTTAACCTTGAGCTTCAGGAGGGACTCCTCAGGTCTCATCTGTCAGGTAAGGGCGAGGATGTTTTTGACCGTTATTGCGATCATCTTGTCATCTACCAGAACGGAACGGAAGAACCTGTCGGGGCCTATCGTCTCCAGACATTCGAGATGGCGCAGGCGAATATTGGTTTTTATTCTGCCAGGGAATTCGACTTCTCGCGATTTCCGGAAGCATATCAAAAGGCCGGGGTCGAGATTGGCCGCGCGTGTATTGCAAAGAACCACCGGAACATCAAAGTTCTGCTTCTTCTTTGGAAGGGGCTTATGAAATATCTAGGGATGAAAGAGAAGCGTTTCTTTTTCGGTTGCACTTCCCTGACAGGACAAGACCCTCTTGAAGGTTGGCAAGTGTTTGATTATCTGTGCACCCATGGTTTTCTGCACCCGGAGATCTTTCTGTGTGCCGGGCCTGATTTTTCTTGCGGGGAATATCCCGAAGCACACGGCTTTTTTAAAAAAGCGATGATCCCGAGACTCCTTAGAGCCTATCTGAATCTTGGGGCAAGGATCTGCAGCGAACCGGCGTTGGACCTTGCGTTCGGCACTATCGATTTTCTCACACTTCTTGCTATGGACGATCTCGATGAAAAGACTTTCGGTTTCTTCTGCAGTTGAACCGACGGACTCTGAGGCGGATATCCTGGGTTGGCTCCGCGCTCAAGTCCGCGTCTTTTTGATCTTTTCCGTACTTGCTCTGACTTACTTTCTTATTCTTTTCAGGAGGTTTCTTCCTCCGGCGGCCGGCTGGCGCTGGAGGAAGATTGTTTTCAGGTCCTGGGCCCGCGCCTCGGCGTTTGTGCTGGGAATACGCATCAGTGTTCGAGGGACGCCGCCGGAGTCCCCGTATGTCATTATCAGCAACCATTTAAGCTATGTGGATATCATCGCCTTGGCGACACGACTGGATGCTGTTTTTATCGCCAAAAAGGAAGTCGAGGGATGGCCTTTCCTGGGGCAAGTGATCAAGGCATTCGATTGCATCTTTATTGACCGGGACGATGCCAGGTCGGCGATCCGCGTTAACCGAGAGATTGAGGAGGCGTTCGAAGGCCGGAAACGGGTCTTGTTTTTCCCGGAAGGGACCAGCAGCGCGGGGACAGGCATTCTTCCTTTCAACGCGGCGCTCTTTAGATCAGCCGCCGACCGGCTCTATCCAGTGCATTTCGTCACGATCTTCTACCGCACGCTCCGAGAAGAAGTGCCGGCTAACCGCTCTGTTTGCTGGTGGGGCGATATGGAATTCATGCCGCACTTGAAGGACCTGCTCCGGATGAAGACGTTTAAGGCGCGCTTTGTTTTTGGCGAGAGGCCGGTAAGATCGGGGCATCGGAAAGATCTGGCTCACCAGCTGTGGGAAGCCGCCCAGGCTCAGTTCGTCCCCGTTTCTTGATCCAAGATCTAGGCAAAGTCCGTGTAGAATCCAATCTGACTGACGGGAAAGCTTGCTTGCGGAGAAAGCCCGGACCGGATAAGCCACGGCCTCATTGTTTCGTTGGCCGGTAACGCCATGGCAGGCGTTGGCCTCGAGAAGGAAGAGACTTTTTTGCTTGTCCGTACAACAGGGATCCGCTCGATTTTCAGGCTGGAATGCCAACCCGCAAACTCTTCAATGCATTCTAATGGGTCAAGCATGTTGGATCTCCTTTCGTGCGTCTGTTTTTTATTCCGATAAGATTCTGACATTTCAATGTAAAGACCCCATGACGTTCATGACAAATATGAGTAAAGATCACAGAAAGACCCAAAAGATTTGATTTCCATTTTTCAAAGGATTACAATCCCGCGTCCCAAAGATGGAAACAATTTCACAAAGCGGAGCACTTAAATGATGACGAAAACAATCCAACCTAGTTTACGGATCGCACTAAGCCTTTTTTTCTTTTTAAGCCTGACCGCCGGGTCTGCGTTTGCGAAAGATCACAGCGCGGGGGCCGCCAAGATCCGGGCCCTGAACGATCAGCTCGTGGCTGCCAATGAAGCGAGGGATCTGCCGGCCGCGCTCCGTGCCGCGGAAGAAGCCGTCCGGGTGGCAAAAGGAGAGTACGGGGATCATAGTTTGGAAGTCGCGGATACCATGAACAATCTTGCGAATCTTTATCTGTACCTGAAGCGCGCGGCTGAGGCCGAACAACTTTACAAACAGGCCATCCTGATCGATCTTAAAAAATTGGACAAGGAAGGCTTGGAAGTGGCGGGGGTCTATTTTAACCTCGGCGTTGCCTATGCCACTCAGAAAAAATATACGGCTGCCATTGATATTCTTCGTAAGGCGCTGAACATTCGCTTGAAAAAACTGGGTCCCGATAACGAGGCGACGAAAAATGTGGAGCAAATGATTGCAGAGCTTACGAAACTCGCCTACCCGAAAACCGAGAAGATCTGAGCCCTGGAGATTTAGCATGAATTCGAAAAATTTTATCATCCCGCCCAATAAAAACATTTCACTAAAAAACTATCCGGCCGATTTTAAAGGCAATTTTGGCGAGAAAGAAAAAGCTCAAAAAAAAATTGAAAAAGACATCTCACGTTTGGCCGAATTGCAGTATCTGTTATATGCGCAAGGTAACTACGCCCTGCTCATTATTTTCCAGGCCATGGATACTGCCGGGAAGGATAGCGCGATCAAGCATATCATGTCCGGCGTCAATCCTCAGGGAGTGCAGGTCCATAGTTTTAAAGAACCCTCCTCGGAGGAGCTGGCCCATGATTATCTTTGGCGTTCGATGAAGGTTCTTCCACAGCGAGGGCAGATAGGAATTTTTAATCGCTCCTACTATGAAGAGGTTTTGGTGACGCGCGTCCGGCCCGAGGTTCTCTCAAAGCAAAAACTTCCTCCCGGAAATGGCCTAAAAAATATTTGGAAACGGCGTTTCGAGGATATTAATCATATGGAGCGATACCTCGTTCGTAACGGTGTGATTCTTTTAAAGTTCTTTCTCCATATTTCAAAAAAGGAACAAAGGGAAAGACTTCTTAGTCGCATTAATGACGAGAACAAGAATTGGAAGTTTTCCGCATCAGACCTTGAAACCCGGAAATATTGGGATCGTTACATGAAGGCTTATCAGGACATGATGAACCACACCAGCACGGAATGGGCTCCATGGTATATCATTCCGTCCGATCACAAATGGTTTGCTCGGGCAGCTGTTGCCGATGTTATCGTTTTAAAAATGGAATCGCTTCGCTTAAGCTATCCCAAAGTCGGCAAGGAAGAAAAAGCAAATCTTTTGAAGTGTAAAGAAATACTCAAGAAACAATAGCGCGACCACTTCAATCGCCGGATTTTCCTCGCAATCGCATCAACTCGTAATGAAATCTTGAAGAAAGAGTGCCGTGTCGTTTTCTCTTTCACCCATCAACAGGCAGGCCGCCTGGATCCTTTAATGCCCTGAGTAGCCCGGCTCACTCAGAAGGATGTCCCTGAGGCCCCACGTCTTTACAATTTCTTTACATTCCCGTCATAAAGACCTAACACGGGTTTTCTATACTCCCGCCCATGGAAACCAAACGAACAGTCCAAATGCCTATCAATTTTCACGAAGTGGAAATTGGGGCAGTCCAAGTCACCATTAATGAAAAGAAAATGAAGACTTGGACAGAAAAAAATTCTGTTCCATTCCCATTCAACCGGAGGAGAAACAATCTTATGAAACACCACCCTTTCACAAAACTGGCGAGTATTTTAGTGGTATGCCTGATGACTTTTTCATCCGCGTCTTTCGCGGATGAGGCGCAGCTTATGGACATGGTCAAGAACATGCAGAAACAGATGAGCGATCTGCAGTCGACCGTTGCGGTGCAGAAAGCCGAGATCCAGGCGCTCAAGGCGGGCGGTGGTGGAAATATCCAGGCAGCGCCGAGCGGCGTGGAAGCGACTCCTCCGATGAGTGAAGCCGAATTCAACCAGCGCCTGAGCGATTCAACCGGCGGCGCCAACAAGTGGCTCAAAGACCTCAAGTTCAGCGGCGACCTCCGTTTGAGATATGAAGCCTTCCATTTGAGCGGCAATACCCAGGCTACCGGCTCTGAACCGAACAGAAACCGTTTCCGCATCCGTTTGCGCTATGGCTTTGAAAAGACTTTTAGCCCTGAAGTGAAAGTCGGTTTTTCGATGGCGACAGGAGAAAAAGCGGCTACCTCCGCGACAAGCATGGCCAACAGTGATCCTATTTCGACCAACCAGACCATGACCAATAATTTCGACTTCAAGAATATCTGGGTTGAGAAGGCCTACGCGACATACACGCCGGAATGGGCGAAGATCGGTAACGCGGACGGTTTGAGTGTCTCTGGGTTGGAGATCACAGGTGGTAAGTTCAATAATCCTTTCGAAAAAGGCAACACCGATATGATCTGGGATCGGGACCTAAAGCCGGAAGGTATCTATGAAAAAATCGACGGACAAATTTTGAAGACCGACAATATAACGCTGAAAACTTATGGCCTCTTGGGACAGTTTCTTCTCATGGAAACCGGTAACACTGCGGGTGGAACTGCCATAGCCCCGACGGGAGGCAAGGACGCATCCCTTTTTGCTTATCAGGTTGGGCTGAATCCTGTTTTTTACACGCCGTGGCTGGAAAGACCGGTCGATGCTCTCACAGCTCTTTCCGTCTATAACTACAACAATTATGCCACAAATAACAACTGGCAAATTGTAGGTGTGAGTCAGGCGAATGGTAACCCGACTGACGCTAATGGTACGCGTTTGTCAGCCCAGGGTTTTAATATCCTGAGCATCTATCAGGAGGTTAACTTTTATCCTTATGGTGTCCCCGTGAAGCCGTTTGCTGAATTTGCTCATAATATGAGCAGCCAGTCTGGGATTGGTTATGTGACTGGGACAACGAACGGGGTATCAAACCAAAACTACACGATGCAAGGCGGCGCTGACGCTTGGTCGCTGGGACTTACGCTTGGCAAACTGCAGAAGAAGGGTGATTTGCAGGGAAGCTATCAGTACAAGTATATCGGCGCGAACTCTGTTGTGGGAGCCTTCAACGACAGCGACTTTGGCGGATACAACTACGGCGGTACCGACAAGGCTGGCAGCGTTATCAAATTGGGATATAACCTGACGGATTATCTCTCCTTGAACGGCGCATGCTATCTCGTGAAGCCCATCACTCAGAGGGGTGGGCCCGGGACCAATGCTGTGATCAACGGCATGCAGCCGGATCAATCGGTTGCTCGGTTCCAGTTGGATATGACGTATAAGTTCTAAGTAATAGCTTTAAGGGGACAGGCCTTCGGGGCTGTCCCCCTGAGAAGTCCTCATCAAGCATAACAAGGAGAAATGAAATGAAAACTTCAAGAATGGTTGTAAGAGGGATTCTGGCGTTCGCCTTGGCGGCGATGATCCCGTCAGCGTTTGCCGCGAAGAATATCACGGTCAAGGGGTCGGACACGATCGTGGTGATGGGACAGAAATGGGCCGAAGTCTATATGCAGAAGCATCCTGAAGCCGCTATTCAAGTCACTGGCGGCGGCTCAGGCGTTGGGATCGCGGCCTTGATCAACGGAACTACGGACATCGCGAACGCCAGCCGCAAGATTAAAGCTAGCGAAATGGATAAAGCGAAAGCTGCTGGCTACTATCCCGAAGAATTCAAGGTCGCGATGGACAGCCTTGCGATTGTTGTGAATGCTGCGAATCCGATCAAGGAACTCTCCCTCAAGCAGATTCAGGGGATCTATACGGGGAATATCAATAACTGGAACGAAATAGGCGGTCCCAATCAGCCGATCCTTCGGTATTGCCGTGAGTCGTCGAGCGGTACCTATACGTTCCTCAAGGAAGAAGTTCTCAAGAACAAGGATTATGCTGCGGATTGTCAGACTATGCCCGGAACCTCGGCGATTGCGAATGCGGTGTCCAAGGATCCTAACGGCATTGGTTATGGCGGAGCAGCCTATTACATCAAGCAGCCTGGTGTGAAGATCCTTTCCGTGAAGAGGGATGATAAGTCCCCGGCCATCAACCCGGTTAAGGCTGATGGAGCGCTTGACTATGAAGCGGCTTGGAGCGGAACGTATCCCATCTGGCGCTACCTCTATATGTATACCGGTTTTAAGCCTCAGGGTGAGATCAAGGCCTATCTGAATTGGATCATGAGCCCGGAAGGTCAGAAGATCGTCGAAGAAATCGGCTATGTTCCGTTGAAACAGAAGTAGGTTTTAAAGTGAAATTGCGGGAAAGGTCCGCTCAAATAGCGAAACCTGCCCGATCCAATGTGATGGGTCTCTCGCAATGGCAGGATGAACCCTTCAGCAGATCGAGCCTAAAAGGCGGGTTTGCTGGAGGGTTTATTTTTGATGCGAATGCGTCGGAGAGCACGGGAGCGCATAAACTGACCTCGAAATATATGCGTCTTGGAAAGTGGTTGCTGCTTATGGCCGGGATTTCACTTGTGGTTATGTTTTTTATTATGCTTATCAACGATGTTTTGGCTGGCGGCTGAATTTTGAAGGCCATGAGATTGTCGAAGAAGGCTGGCGTACATGGACACACATAGACTTACAACGAAGAATACGCGTCTCGGGGAATGGTTGGTCGAGAGATTCTTGCTCATCGCTGGGATTTCGTCGATGCTTATCATTGCCCTGATCTTTGTTTTTCTTTTCAAGGAAGCCGTTCGGTTCTTTTTTACGGCCAACCCCTTTGATCTGATTGGAAAATGGTTGTACGACGATTGGGAAGGTCACTATGTCTTCAAGATGATGTGGCAGTCGGTCTCTGAAGTTCCAAAGTATTCCCTCATTCCGCTTATCTGTGGCAGTCTTCTTGTGGCTTTTCCCGCCACAATTATCTCGGGCATTCTCGGGCTCGGTTGTGCGATCTATCTTTCTGAGCTTGCGCCTTCGAAAGTCCGCGAAATTCTGAAGCCAACCCTGGAACTTTTAGCCGGCATTCCGTCGGTCGTGATTGGATTTGTGATGCTGGCTTTTGTTGCGACCTTTGCTCAGAACATGTTTCATACGAAATTCCGTCTGAACGCTTTTGTCGGTGCGATGGGGGTGGCGCTCGCGGTGCTTCCGATCATGATCACGATCGCAGAGGACGCGATGCGGGCGGTGCCCAAAGAACTTCGTGATGCCTCGTACGCCTTGGGAGCCACAAAATGGCAGACGGTGTGGGGGACGGTTGTCCCGGCCGCGGTTTCCGGTATATCGGCCGCCATCATTCTTGGATTCGGGCGGGCGCTCGGAGAAACGATGATCGTGCTTATGGCGACCGGTAATGCCGCACTTGTAACAGGCAATATTTTTTCAAGTGTCCGGACCATGACCGCCAATATTGCGGCAGAGCTCGGGTCTGTGGCTCAGGGCAGTGAACATTACTACGCACTTTTTCTGGTCGGAGCTGTGCTTTTTACTTTTACGTTCGTCCTGAACCTTGTTTCCGAGATCGTGCTGAACAAAATGCGCCAGAAATTGAGGATGTGATATGTCCGAAGCTCTCTTGCTGACACTTCCAAGATTGACGTCCCAGCGGGTCCTTTGGAACGAGATTCTTTCGGATGTCCTTGTCAGGTTCTTTGCCTTGATTCCGCTGTCGGCTCTGGGGTTCATCATGTATATGATCATACGGAAAGGTGCGGGGACGATCACATGGTCGTTTCTGACCCAGATGCCGCTCAATGGCATGATGGAAGGGGGAGTATTTCCCTGTATTTTCGGGACCCTCGCGATCACGCTCCTTATGATCCTCATGGCGCTTCCTCTTGGCGTGGCAGCGGCGATCTATCTGACGGAGTTCGCAGGGCGGGGATTTTTCTTCCGGGTGATCCGCGCGGCGGTCAATAATCTCGCAGGCGTTCCATCGATCGTGTTCGGCCTTTTCGGCGTCGGGTTTTTCATCCTTTTCGTAGGGCGCAGTTTCGATCATGTCCTCAAGACAGGTTTGCTATTCGGTCAACCCTGCATGTTATGGGCGGCCGCGACGCTTGCGGTGCTTGTGCTTCCCGTGATCATCGTCTCGACGGAAGAGGCTCTGAACGCGGTTCCGCAAAGCCAGCGTTCGGCTTCGCTCGCTCTTGGGGCTACGAAATGGCAGACGATCTGGAATGTGGTGCTTCCGCAGGCTCGCGGCGGAATTCTCACGGGCGCGATCCTGTCGATTAGCCGCGGGGCGGGTGAGACCGCGCCGATTCTTTTTACGGGGTGCGCCTACTTTTTACCGCGGCTTCCGGTGGTGCATCTTTTCGGCGTGATACCGATCGTGAATCCATTCGACCAGTTTATGGAGCTTTCCTATCATATTTTCATTATGGCAACTCAATCGCTGGATGCCGTGAAAACTCTACCGATCCAGTACGGAACGACGCTTGTTCTGATCTCACTGACGTTTATACTTAATTTAACGGCGATCATTTTCCGGATCCATTTCAGAAAAAAAATAGGGGCAGTTTCGGTTTAGGGAAAGCCCGCCGGATCTTTTCTTCCTCCCTTGGTGGTCCGGCGGGTCTGAACTTATCTTCTAGAAGGAGCGCAATGTGACAATTTTTATTGAACAAGACGAAGAAATAGAAAGAGGCGATGTAATGGAGACACGCGCAGTAGTTTCAGGGAGAACGTTCGAAACGAAGCCGGGTTCTGATCTTTCGGGGAATGCCCCCAAGATCTCGGTTCGCGGGCTGGACATGTTCTACGGGACAACGCGGGCGCTTTTTGGAATTGGTATGGAGATCAAGGAAAAGGCCGTGACGGCCCTGATTGGTCCTTCGGGTTGCGGGAAATCAACTTTTCTTCGGACGCTCAACCGGATGAATGACACTATTCCCGGAGCAAGGATCGCCGGCACTGTCGAGATCGACGGCGTGGACATCTATGGCTCTAATGTGAACGTAGCGGTCCTTCGTCGTATGGTGGGGATGGTTTTCCAGAAACAGAATCCGTTCCCAAAAAGTATTTTTGATAATGTTGCGTATGGTCCACGGCTTCACGGGATCACCGATAAAGCGGTGCTGGAAAATCTAGTTGAAGAGAGTTTGAAAAAATCCGCGATCTGGGATGAAGTGAAGGATCGTCTCCACACAGGAGCCTTGCAGCTTTCCGGTGGCCAGCAACAGCGTCTTTGTATTGCCCGTGTGCTGGCGGTCAACCCAGAGATCATCTTGATGGATGAACCTGCTTCTGCGCTCGACCCACTTTCGACCGCGAAGGTCGAAGAGCTCATTCATGAGCTTCGCAAACAGTACACGATCGTGATTGTAACGCACAACATGCAACAGGCTGCACGCGTTTCAGATTATACGGCTTATTTTTATATGGGGTCGCTTGTGGAGTTTGGCGAGACCAAGAAGATTTTTACCAATCCCGTTAAAAAAGAGACTGAAGATTACATCACCGGACGATTTGGATAAAGGAGAAGGCCATGGAACGGCATGTTTATGAAGAATTCAAGGAGTTACGGGAAAAACTCTTCCAGATGGGGCTGATGGTGGAGGGGGCCATCGAAAAGGCCAAGGATGCTCTTCTGGAACGTTCCTCGGAACTTGCCACGGAGGTTTTTGAGAACGAAAAAATTATCAACCAACTCGAGATCGAAATCGACGAAAAAGGGCACGCTCTTTTTGCTCTCGCCCAGCCCGTGGCAGGCGATCTCCGCCTTCTAGCGATGATTCTCAAGATCAACACCGATTTGGAACGCATGGGGGACCATGCTGTCAATATCGCCCAAAGGGCCCAATCTCTTGTGGCCGAACCGCTTTTTTTGACCGGTTTCCCGATCGAAGCAATGGCCAATGCCACCCAAAGAATGGTTCGGAATGCGATCGACTGTTTTATGAACGAGAATACGGAATTAGCTCGCCACGTGCTAAGCAGCGATGACCAAATCGATGACTATAACGACTCCCTTTATTCCTCCATGATGGAATTGATGCAGAAAGACGCCTCTTCGGTGAATCGCGCCATGCACCTTGTCATGATCGGCCACAATCTCGAACGCCTCGCGGACCTTGCCAATAATATCGCGGAAGATACGATCTATTATAAACAGGGAAAGGAAGTCCGGCATCACTCCGAGGCGACCTGAACCCGCTCCATCAAGCGCTTTACAAAACCCTTATATTCCCTCAAAATATCTCCCGCTTATCACATCCAACACATCGAACTAAGGGAGGTTCCTTTATGAAAAATCTTCGGGGATATTTTGTCATTTTTGCGGTGCTGGGTCTTTTATGCGCCGGATCTTTTTTGCTGAATGCCGCTGGAGAGACGATCCAGATCAAGGGATCGGACACCATGGTGAACCTAGGCCAGGCCTGGGCCGAGGAGTTCATGGCAGAAAACCCTCAAGCGAGTCTTGCCGTGACCGGAGGCGGATCCGGGACCGGGATCGCGGCCCTAATCAACGGGACCTGCGATATCGCCGAGGCCTCCCGCGATATGAAACCCCAGGAATGGGACCAGGCCAAAAAAGCCGGGCATTATGTTCAGGAATTCAAAGTCGCCGTGGACGCTCTCGCCGTTGTCGTCCATCCCTCAAACCCGATCAAGCAACTAACATTTGACCAGCTCTCCGGGATCTTCACGGGCAAGATCACGAACTGGAACGAGGTCGGCGGCAAAGATCAGAAGATCCTTGTCCTTTCACGGGACCGGAATTCCGGAACGCACGTTTATTTTCTGGAGCACGTCCTCCGGAAAGGCAACGAAAAAGGACCGGAACAATATGCCCCCGCCACGCTGATGCTGCCTTCGACACAGGCGATCATCGATGAAGTTGCTCAAAGCGAGAGTACGATCGGCTATGTCGGACTCGGCTATGTTTCTCCGAAGGTTAAAACGCTCGCTGTCTCAAAAACAAACGACGGCCCTTTTGTCGGACCCTCCAAGGCTGCCGCTATGGATAAGACCTACCCGATCGCGCGGCCTCTCCTTTTTTACACGGCACGTGCGCCTCAAGGAAGCGTAAAGGCCTTTTTGGAGTTTGTCTTAAGCGAAAAAGGGCAAGGGATCGTCGAAACGATGGATTTTGTGCCGCTCGGAGACAAGGCTTGAGAAAATTCAGGGAATTCGTCATTGAGAAAACCATTCTTCTGAATGGTTTTGCGTGTATTCTCTTTGTCGTCCTGATCTTTTTCTTTCTCGCGAAGGACGGCCTTGCTCTTTTCAAGTTCGTCTCGATCCAGGATTTTCTTTTTGGGACCCTATGGAACCCGCTCGCGGAACCGCCCCAAGTCGGGATCCTGCCTCTTTTTTTGGGATCGCTCATTGTGACTCTCGGCGCCACGGTCATTGCCATCCCGCTGGGCATGGCCTGCGCGATCTTCATCGGTGAGATCGCGCCGCGTTGGATGCGGGAGACTCTGAAGGCCGGGGTCGAGCTTCTCGCCGCAATCCCGAGCATTGTGATCGGCTTTATCGGGATGACCATGCTCGGCCCCGTCGTTAAAAACCTGTTCCATCTACCCACCGGTCTCACCGCGCTTACGGGATCCATCGCATTGGCTTTCATGGCCATTCCCACGATCGTGAGCATTATGGAAGACGCGATCAGCTCCGTCCCGCGGATCTACAAAGAAGGATCGCTGGCGCTGGGAGCGACCCACTGGCAAACCATCTACCGGGTCATGATTCCCGCGGCTTCTTCCGGGATCGTGGCCGCCGTCATGCTCGGGATCGGTCGGGTCATCGGCGAGACCATGGCCGTCATGATGCTGACCGGGAACGCTTCGGTGATGCCGAAGACCATCCTGGCGCCTGTCCGTACGATGACAGCCACTATCGCCGCCGAAATGGGCGAGACAGTGCGCGGGAGCGAACATTACTTCGCGCTTTTCGCTTTGGGGCTAGTCCTTTTTGTGATCACTTTTTTTATTAATCTCGTCGCGGATGCGGCGCTCCACGGGAAACAAAAATGAAGATCTCCACTCAGACCCAGCAAAAAATCGCCTTCACGCTTCTGGGGATCGCTTCGACCGTGGTGATCGTCCCCGTGATCGTGATCTTTGCGATCCTGATCCAGAAAGGCCTACCCGCAATCAACTGGCAATTCCTGACCGCCATGCCGCGCTCAGGCATGCGCGCCGGCGGGATCTTCCCCGCCATCATGGGGACCTTGTATTTGGTGTCCGGAACCATCCTCGTGGCTTTGCCGCTCGGCGTCCTTGCCGCGATCTATTTGGTGGAATATGCGCGCCGGAATTTGCTCTCCCGCATGATCGAAGTCGCTATCGTCAATCTTGCCGGTGTCCCGTCGGTCGTTTACGGGCTTTTCGGGATGGGCCTTTTTGTGATCTACCTTAAGATGGGCGTTTCGATCATCGCGGGAGCGCTTACGCTGGCCATTATGACCCTGCCGGTCATCATCACCTCTTCGAAAGAGGCCCTTCAGAGCGTGCCGCGTTCTTTCCGCGAAGCAAGTCTCGCACTGGGGGTTAGTAAATGGCAAACCATTCGCTGTGTGGTCCTGCCGAACGCACTTCCCGGGATCCTGACGGGGACCATTCTTGGGATAAGCCGCGCTGCGGGAGAAACTGCTCCGATTCTGTTCACGGTCGCGGCTTTTTATCTGCCCCGGCTCCCGAAATCGATCTTCGATCAGTGCATGGCGCTTCCCTACCACCTTTATGTGCTCTCCACCCAAGTGCCGAACGTCAGTCCCAAGATCCAATATGGGACCGCGCTGGTGCTCGTAGGCATGGTCTTTTTACTCAACCTCGTCGCGATCCTTGTCCGCGCACATGTCCGGAGCCGAAAACAATGGTAGACCCCGTCCCGGAAAAGATCGTCGTGGAGGACCTCAGCATCGATTACGGAGGCGTCCACGCCCTCAAACACGTGAGCCTTTCCGTCAAAGAACATGAGATCCTGGGCGTGATCGGCCCCGCCAACAGCGGCAAAACCTCTTTCCTTAGGGCGCTCAACCGCCTGAACGATCTGGACCTGTCCTCGCACCTGACGGGTTCGATCCGCTTGAACGGAAAGGATATCAATCGGGACATGGAGGCGGAAGAAGTTCGCAGGAAAGTAACGATGGTCTTCGCGCTTCCGATCCCTCTGCCCATGTCGATCTTTGATAATGTCGCTTACGGACCCCGGCGCTATGCCGTGAAGGACAAAAGGAAACTCGCCCAGATTGTGGAAAAGAGCCTTCAGGCGGCCTTCCTGTGGGACGAGGTCAAAGACCGGCTGTCCTCTTCCGCCATGAAACTTTCTGGGGGCCAGCAGCAGCGTCTTTGTATCGCCCGCACGCTGGCTGTGGAGCCGGAAGTTATTTTGTATGATGAGCCGTGCTCGGGACTCGATCCCATTTCTACCGCCAAGGTCGAAGACGCCATGCGCGAGCTCAAAAGCCGTTACACGCAGATCCTTGTGACCAATAACGTGAAGCAGGCTGCGCGCGTGGGGGACCGGGTCGCTTTTTTTCTGATGGGCGAACTGGTCGAGATCGATGAAACCAACCGGCTTTTTACCGCGCCCAAGGATAAACGGACCAACGATTATTTGACCGGAAGGTTCGGGTGATGCGATGAGCAAGATCGAGACAAAAGACCTCAACCTTTTTTACGGGAATTTCCAGGCGTTGATCGATGTCAATGTCCGGATCGAAGAAAAAATGATCACGGCGCTGATTGGGCCCTCGGGCTGCGGAAAATCCACGCTCCTAAGAACGCTGAATCGCATGAACGACTTGATCGACGGGGTCCGGATCACCGGAGAGGTCCTGATCGATGGCCAGAACATTTATGAAGCCCGGACCGACCTCGTCAGTCTCCGGAAAAAGGTCGGGATGGTGTTCCAGCGCCCGAACCCTTTCCCCCTTTCGGTGTTCGACAATATCGCGTACGGGCCTCGGACGCACGGGAGCAAGAGCCACGCCGAGCTGGAAGATATTGTGGAAAAGTCCCTGCGGCATGTCGAACTGTGGGAGGTCCTCAAAGACAAACTGGACCACTTCGCGCTTAACCTCTCGCTCGAGCAGCAGCAACGCCTTTGCATCGCGCGGCTTGTGGCCGTCACCCCGGAGGTCGTGCTCATGGACGAACCTTGCTCGGCCCTGGACCCGGTCGCGACTTCCAAGATCGAAGAGCTCATGGCCGAGCTTAAAAAACATTACACGATCCTGATCGTGACCCACAATATGCAGCAGGCAGCGCGCGTTTCGGACCGGACGGGTTTCATGTTGCTCGGGAGGCTGATGGAATACGGCGAGACCCGGCAAGTTTTTACGACGCCGAAAGAGATCAAGACCGAAGAATATATCACCGGAAGATACGGATAATTTTTAAAACACTAGCATTCAAAAGGAGGAAACAACCATGGAAAGACATTTCGCGGAAGAATTAAAAACGCTCAAACAGAAATTGTTCCAGATGGGACTGTTGGTCGAAAGCGCCATCGAAAAATCTTTTGAAGCGCTGATCGAGCGTTCGGAGGAACGCGTGAAGGCGGTTCTTGAGGACGAAAAGATCATCAATCAGCTTGAGATCGAGATCGACGAAAACGGGCACACCCTTTTTGCGTTGGTGCAGCCCATGGCCCGGGATCTTCGGCTTATTACCATGATCCTCAAGATCAATACGGACCTCGAGCGCATGGGCGATCACGCCGTCAATATTGTCGAAAAAAGCCAATACCTAATCGGCCAGCCCCTGCTTAAACTGGATTTTCCGCTGGAGACGATGGCTGAGGCCGTCAAAATAATGGTCCGCAATGCCCTGGATTGCTTTATGAATGAAAACGTGGATCTGGCGCGCAAAGTGTTGGAAAGTGACGACAAGATCGATGACTACAACGACAAGCTCTTTCTGGATATAGTGACGCTCATGGAGAAGGACCCCCAAACAATCCGCCGGGCATTAAACGTTCTTATGATCGGCCGGAACCTCGAGCGTATCGCCGACCTCGCCAACAACATCGCCGAAGACACCATCTATCTAAAACAAGGCAAGGAAGTCCGCCATCACTTCGAAACGACATAACCGATTCTAATCTCCTTCCCTTTCTCCCTCAAAGGGAGGGAGATCAGAGTCTCTCGCTTTTTGTGAGAAGGTAGCTGTCGGGATTTTTGTGAACCCGGGCGAGGCTGATCTTGTAGCGTTGTTTGGGAGATTCTTCGCCTTCCTTAATGCCAAAAGAAGCGTAGGGATCTGCGACGACCATCGACAACGACTGTTTTTCTACGCCTCCCTCATCAGGCCGGTGAAAGTCCATCGTGATAAGTTTGAGGATGTTTTTATCGTCCGCCGCGTCCTTCGCCTGATCCCAGAGTGAAAGCTCTTTTATTTTGAGCGGCGCAAGTTCCCCGCGCAGGATCCGGTTGATCCGAAAAACCACGATCATGGCCGAAGGGCCCATCTCTTCCGGAGACTTCTCGAGCGCGTCCACTCCCTTGCTTTCTTTAAGGGGTTTGACGCGGATCGGCGTGACGTCCAGCACCACGTCGGCTTTGAAAGATTTGTTCCGGGGAGGAGGGATCGCCGGAGGCGCGGCTTCAGCGTGGAGAGAAATGTCCAGGCGCAAAAATCCAAAAACAAACAAAAATAGGAAAAATCTTTTCATGGCCCGATTATAGCAACTTCGCGGCCGGTCAGCTGTAAAGGTCATGTAAAACTTTACTGTTTTCCCATGTCCAGGGAAGGGTCCACAGAGGGATCGAGGGTGGTTTGAGCGTTCGAGGACGAAGACGGGACGGCCGGGGAGGTATTTTCCACTGCGAGATCCGCGTCTTGGGACGTTTCTTTTGGCGTTTCTTTTACTGTGGCCACTGGCGCAGACGTGGAAACGGGCGCGGGAGTGCTTGCCGGTTCCTGGACCTTCGGCGCTTTGATGGCCTTCTCGGTCGGCGACGTTTTTTTGGCCGGGATCTTCCGGGGTTTGGCAAAATAAACAGGCACCTCTCTTGGAGGAGGAGGAACTGTTGCTGCGGCAGGGTTTCCCGCGGGAGTCTTTGAAGCCTGGAAGCGAGGATCTTTTTCATCCAGAAAAACTTCTTTCGTCCCCATAGGCGTCCTCAAAATGAATTCCAGAGGGTCGACTGTGTCCAGGGCCGTGACGTGGGTGAAGAAGATCGCGCTTCCTTTTTTTGTCTCAGGCGACATGATCGTAACCTTTTTGGGGAAGATGACCGAATCGTAGGAGCCGACACGGCCCCGGATCTCGCGAAAATCGTAGCGCTGGATCTCCGTGACCGGCCGTTTTTGGGGATCATAAAAAAGTTCTCCCCGCACATCGCCCTCAGGCGTCAGGTAGAGTTTTCTTATCAAAGTTCCCTCGCTTTCATTCCGGCCGTAAACGTCCAGACTTGTGATCGCGGAATTGGTCCGGTCGATCTTAGTGCGCCGGGGGTCGACGGCCAGCGGCTTGAGCGCCCGGAAAAGATCGCGGGCCTTGAGATGACTTTCAATGTCCGGAGAATCCTCCAGGTCGAAGATGGATCCGTGATAGAGCGTGTTCTGAGCCGGGAGATAAAGGTCAAAGCGGCGGTCGAGCGTGCGAAATACGAACATCAGGTTTTGCCGGGTATCCACACACGTCAGGAACATGCGTTCATCGAGACGTTGATACAAAAGCTCGCCGCCGCACATGGCGTTCGGATCCCCGGCCTTTGCGAAAAAGAGGAGCACATCCGCGCGGATCGCGATCCAGCGGTAATGGCGGGATTCGATCTTCCGGAGAATGCCCTCGAGCTCGGGGTTGGGAGCTGTTTCAGCCCAGGAAACGGACCGGAGGCCTAAAAGGGAGATGAAAAGGACGGTGGCAAAAAAGGAACGCGCGGAGCGGCGCATTTAGCCCTGCGAGGTTTCGGCGAGGGTCTTTTTCGTGTGGAAGATGCGCTGAACGGCCGTCGCATGCGTGCCGACGATCAGGACCAGCAGAGCCAACTTCAAAAGCGGCGCAACGAGTGTTCCCACGATCAGGAGAAGGATTCTTTCCGATCTCCCAAAAATGCCGACGCTGCAATTTTTGATGAAATTCTCGGCCCGCGCTTTGGTATAGCTCACGGCGAAAGCGCCGACGATAATGCCGAGCGTTACGAAAAACCAGAAGATCTCGCCACTACGGACAAAATGAATAGAGATCCCGGCAAATACAAAAAAATCAGAATAACGATCGATGGTCGAATCCAGAAAAGCCCCAAACGAACTCGCCTTGCCGGTCGCGCGCGCCAAGGGGCCGTCCAAAAGATCGGCAGCTCCGGCCGCGAAAAGCATGAGCCCTCCGAGGAAGAGATATCCTTTTGCGTAAATGACGCCGGTGAGGAGGCTCAGAGCCATGCCGCCGAGCGTCAGCTGGGTCGGAGAAATGCCCTGCGAGGTCAGAAAAGCGACGATTCGCGTGATGATCGGTTCGACTTTAGGATAAAAAGTTTCGCGCAGGGACATATCAGCGGGGGCAGGTACCCTGAATGAATTTGCGGACCAGTTCCTTGGCTTCGTAGTCCACGATTTGTTTGGGCGGATGCTTCATGGTGTAGGCCGACATGGAGATGAGTGGCCCGCCGATCTTGCGGTCCCGGGCGATCTTGCAGGCCCGGATCGCGTCGATCGAACAACCCGCGCTGTTGGGAGAATCTTCGACCGAAAGACGCATCTCGGCTGTGACGGGAAAACCGCCGAACCCGCGGCCCTCAATGCGGAGGTAGCAAACTTTATTATCGTTTTGCCAGGGAACGTAATCTGAAGGGCCGATATGGATATTATCCTCATCGAGCGGGATATCGAGCTGGCTCTGGACCGCCGAGGTTTTGGAGATTTTTTTTGATTCCAGGCGTGAACGGTTAAGCATATTGAGGAAATCGGTGTTGCCGCCAATATTGAGCTGGTACGTGCGGTCGATCTTGACGCCGCGGTCCATAAAAAGCTTCGCGAGCGTGCGGTGCGTGACGGTCGCGCCGATCTGGGCCTTGATATCGTCGCCGACGCAGGGGATACGCTTCGCTTCAAAGCGTTTCGCCCAAGCGGGATTGGAGACGATAAAGACCGGCATGCAGTTGATAAAGCTGATGCCTGTTTTTAAGCACATCTCAGCGTAGAACTCGGTGGCTTTCTGGGAGCCGACCGGGAGGTAATTGAGTAGGATCTCTGCACCGCTCTCCCTGAGGACCTTTTCCACATTACAGGCTTTTTTGTCGGAGGGGAGGAAGGTGCGGTCTTCCTTATATCCGGCCATGTGTTGGGAAACTCCGTCCAGGAGATTGCCCATTTCGACCTTGATCTTGCTTTTGGGGACCGGGCCGATGGACCAGACGCAGTTGGGTTTCGCGGCAAGCGCCACATCCAGGCGTTCGCCGACCTTGCGCTTGTCGATGTCGAAAGCTGCCACGACCTCGATGTCATGTGGGAAATAACCGCCCATGTCATAGTTCATAAGGCCAAAGTATTCCACAGGCTTGTTCTTGGCCTGCTTCTGGCCGGCAAGAGCGCGGTAGTACTCAATACCCTGCACGAGCGATGCCGCGCAGTTTCCGACGCCCACGATCGCGATTTTGATCTTCCCCATGATTCCTCCCGTTTGATTTATATGAAAACGATGGGATTTTAAGTCGATGGCGGGATATGATAGCAGTAAGCCCTCGAAAATCAAGCGAAACAAGGCGTTTCTAAGCGATATTGGCATCGGAAGTTACGCCATATACGTCCGATAACCCGATCCAAATACACTTTCTCTCTCTGAATTTTGTGCTAATATACCCCCCGTTTTTAGGCTGCGCACCATTCTATTACCTTAAAGAACAAAGGGGGAGTTCATGGCTTCGTATGAGGATTTCCAGAAATTGGACATCAAAGTGGCTGAGATCGAAAGTGTGGTCCCGCATCCGAACGCGGACCGTCTTTATGTCCTTGGCATCAAGGTGGGTGAGGTGCACAAGCAAATCGTGGCGGGGATCCGGGCCCACTATACTGAAGAGCAGCTGAAGGGGAAGAAGATCGTCATTATTGATAATTTGGAACCGGCCGTAATCCGGGGCGTGCAATCCCAAGGGATGTTGTTAGCGGCCTCGGATGCCACCACCCTCACCCTGATCGTTCCGGAGCGTCCCATTTCCGACGGAGCGAAAGTTAAATGAGCGAATGATGTTGCGGAACACAACTCACAACGCAAATTTAATCCCGAGCGAAGTTGAGAGATCCCGGGATGACGGATAGAGAATGACGGAGGACGTAAAAACTCGCCTTTTTTGTTATGCTTCATCCACCATCCTTCATCCTCTCTCCCGATCCTTTCGATATTATTGTAAAACTTGGAACGCTATGTTAATATCCCGTCCCTATGAATAGCCTTCATGGCTCCCGCCATTCAGCAAAGCAACTCGACTTTCAGCCGTTCAAGGCCTGGCGTTACAACACTGAACGCGTCAACCTTTCGACCGTCCTGGCGCCGCCTTACGATGTGATCTCTCCGGAAAAACATCAAAAACTTTATGCGAGATCTCCTTTTAACAGCATCCGCCTGATCCTGAATAAAAAAGATCCCGCGGATACCGACCAACATAATTCCTACACGCGCGCCCGCGACGAATTCCAGGCGTGGCAACAGCAAGGTGTTTTGACGCAGGACAAGAAGCCTTGCTTTTATGTGTACCGGCAGACCTTCAAGGGTCCGGCCACCGGTTCCATCAAGCATCGTTCGGCGCTCCTGGGCCGCATCCGGCTTGAGCCCTTTGAAAAGGGCATTATCGTTCCTCACGAGAAGACATTGAGCGGTCCCAAGGCGGACCGGATGAAGCTTCTGAAAACCGTACAAACCAATTTTTCGCCCGTTTTCGGTCTTTATGAAGATAAAAATCACGGGATCCAGAGCATTCTCCAGGACCCCATGAATTCAGAGCTCCTTTTTGAGGCAGAAGATGATGACAACATCATGCACGCGCTCCGGAGGATTCAAGATCCGGACATTCTCGCTCGGATCCATAAGGACTTGCAGTCCAAGAAAGTTTATATCGCCGACGGACATCATCGCTATGAGACCGCGCTGGAATATGCCCGGCTGAAACGGGAAGAAAAGCACTTGTCGGAGACCGCGCTCTTTCCTTTTGATTACATGTACATGGCGCTCGTGAGTTTTGATGATCCGGGGTTTATCGTCCTGCCGACGCACCGGATCGTGACGAAGCTTGGCCTCAGCGTCGCCGAGGCGATGGGCCGACTCCGGGAATATTTCAAAATCGAAAAATCTTCGCTCTCAAAATTGAAAGAAATGATCGCCTCTTACGACAATGCCGGGAAAACATTCGGACTGGTCACGGAGGAAGGGAGTTTTCTTCTGACGATGATCGATAAGGAAAAAGCGAAAAAGCGGATGGTCCAGGGGAAGCCTGATATCTGGTACGATCTGAACGTGAATGTGCTGGCGCATCTGATCTTCGAACTGCTCGGCCTTACGGAAGACCGGTGGGAAACGGTTTTGAAATTCGAACACACGGTCGACGGGGCCGTCGCGCCGCTCCAAAAGGGTGAGGCGGAGGCGGTTTTTCTTTTACAGCCGCCCAAGGTCGAAATGCTCGAAAAGATGGGCGCCGTCAATGAACGCATGCCCCAGAAATCCACTTATTTCTATCCCAAGCTCGCGACCGGGCTTGTTTTTTATTCGCATAAAGAATAATTTCAAGATTCGCGAAGTCCTCCATCGTTTTTGGGGTGCCTTATGTCTCTTGTGATCGAAACCCTCCGCTCTTCCAAAACCCCTTGGGAAGTTTTTCAAGCGGTCCATGCAAATTCCAAGGTTTGCTTTTTCCTTGATTCTCCGTGCTACGCTCCGCCGGATCAGGTTTATTCCTATATCGGGATGGACCCCGCCCTTGAGATCCGACTGGACGGCAAGGGCCTTCATGTCGAAGGAGAAGTGAGCGGAAAATATCCCGCCGGCGAACTTTTTCCCGTTCTCAAAAGACTTCTCAAAAAATATCAGACCTCCTTACGCAACGCGCAGCCATTTTTTACCGGAGGGTTCGTCGGTTATTTCGGATATGAAGCCGCGGACCTGTGCGACAAAATAAAATTCCGGACCAAACCGGCGCCGGATGTTCCACGAGTTTATTTTGGATTGTTCCGAAATGTAATCGTCTATGATCATCAGAAGCGCATTTATCACCTTGTGGCCAATATCCGGGGAAAGGGGAACGGGGAACGTGAAAGAATAAAACTCAAAAAGTATTTTGAAGGATCTTCGGAAAAGCCAATGCGACAGTTCAGGCTGAAGAAGTTCACGGCGGAAATGAAGAAGGCGTCGTTCAAGGCGATGGTTGAAAAGGCCAAGCGTTATATCGCGGCCGGGGATATTTACCAGGCGAATCTCTCCCAGCGATTCTCGTTCGGATATGAGGGCTCTTCGCTCGCGCTTTACGGAAAGCTTCGCGCGATCAACCCGTCGCCTTTTTCCTGTTTTTTGAAGACGGGAGATCTCGAGATCGTGAGTTCCTCCCCAGAGCGGCTGATCCGGAAAAAGGGGCGCCTTTGTGAGACGCGTCCGATCGCGGGGACCTGCCCGGCCCGCGGCGCTTCAAAACGGCTGGCCGAGTGGCGGAGGAACCTTCTTCAAAATGAAAAAGAAAAGGCCGAGCATCTGATGCTCGTGGACCTTGAGCGCAACGATCTGGGCCGCGTCTGTGACTTCCGTTCCGTGAAGGTCCGGGAATTCATGACGCTTGAAAGATATTCTCACGTGGTGCATATCGTTTCCAGGATCACGGGGCATCTCCAGAAAAGCAAAGACGCGTTGGATGTGATCAAGGCCATGTTTCCTGGCGGAACGATCACGGGGTGTCCCAAGATCCGGTGCCTGGAGATCATTGATGAGCTCGAGCCTGTGCGCCGCGGTGTTTATACCGGCTCTTTGGGCTATATCGATCTTCACGGCGACATGGACCTGAACATCGTGATCCGGACGATCCTTTTAAAGAACGAAAAAGGGCATCTTCAAGTGGGTGCGGGGATCGTGTATGATTCGGATCCCGAAAAAGAATATCAAGAAACGCTTCACAAAGCCGAAGCGCTGACCCAGGCGCTTCGGGAAGCCAATGAAAAGCAAGGATGAAGGATGAAGGATGAAGGATGAAGTAAAACAAAAAATAAAAGGTTTGCCATCATCCGTCATCCTATATCCGTCATCCTCTTTCAGGATTTATCAAAACGGAAAAGAAGTGACCGGGGAACTTTCATTTGATCTGATGCGGACGGAAGCCGTCGGCATTTTTGAGAGCATGCGCGCCTACAACGGCAAGATTCTTCACGAGGAAGAGCATCTTGTGCGGCTTTTGGAGTCAGCGAAGACCGTGGGCTACGCGTCCAATTCGCCATTAAAAAATTCAAAGGTTTATGGGGCCACGCCTTTTCCGGAACCCACGAAGCTCCGGCGGGAACTTGCGAGTGCACTCAAAGATTTCGGGGAAAAAGAATGTTATGTCCGCCTGACTTTATGGGAGGGACGCTCTTTCATAATTCTGGGGAGCCGGACACATCTGAAAGAACTTTATGAAAAAGGCGTGGCGCTTAAGACCGCGTCTTTCCCGCGCGGCGGACCGAATAGTTTTCCCTGGCAGGCCAAGACCTCGGCCTATCAACAGGCCATCCTGGCGAGCACCGAACCTCATCCGGACAAGATCTATGAATGGGTTTTCCTGGACCCGCAAAACTTCCTCACGGAAACCCGTGTTGGAAATTTTTTTCTCGTAAAATACCCTACAAACACCCGGCGTTTTCAGGGAGAGGGGACGACGCTCCTCACGCCTCCGGAGCATCTAATCTTGAATGGAGTGACTCGGAGGTTTGTGATAAAATGCGCCCTCGAACTCGGGATGCGGGTCCGGGAGGTTCCTCTGAACCGGCATGAGTTTTTCAACGCGAATGAAGCTTTTCTTTGCAATACTTCCTGGGAGATCCTGCCGGTGCGCGAACTGGATGGCCGCGTGATCGGCACGGGGAAACCGGGTCCCGTCACTTTAAAATTGCACCGTTTCTTTAAAAGGAGGACCTAACAAGATGTCGCGCCACGTCGTTCGCCGAGCCCTGATCAGTGTCTCTGATAAAACCGGTCTTATTCCTTTCGCTAAAACATTGCAAAAGCATGGCGCGGAGATTCTTTCCACCGGCGGTACTTTGAAAACGCTTAAACAGGCCAAGGTCCGCGCAATGGCAGTGGAGGATTACACGGGATTTCCCGAGATGCTGGACGGCCGCGTGAAGACGCTTCACCCGAAGATCCACGGGGGACTCCTGTTCCTCCGCCACAAGAAGAGCCATCAAAAGCAAGTTAAGGCGCACGGGATCAAGCCCATCGATCTTGTGGTCGTGAACCTCTATCCTTTTGAGGAAGTCACCAGCAAAGGGAATCTGAGCATGGACGATGCTAAAGAGTTCATCGATATCGGGGGACCTTCGATGCTGCGGTCCGCGGCGAAGAACTATCAGTCGGTAACGGTCATTACGGACGTTCAGGATTATGACCGCGTCGCCAAAGAGCTCGACGAGCACAAAGGAAGCGTGACAGATGACACCCGCTTCGCTCTTTCCCAGAAGGTCTTCGAAAAAACTTCGGCCTATGATGCCGTGATCAGCCAGTTCATGGCCAAACACAAGAAAAAGACCAGCGAGGAACCCGCGCTGCCGCCACAATTCATTTTTCATTTCAAAAAGGCCCAGGACCTTCGATATGGCGAGAATCCGCATCAAAAAGCCGCTTTTTATATCCCGACAACCCACAAGGCTTCGGCATCCTGGACCCAGCTCCACGGCAAAGAGCTCTCTTTTAATAACCTTATGGATATCGATGCGACACTGGACATCCTGGCCGAATTCAACGCTCCGGCGGCCTGTGTGGTCAAACACAGCAATCCCTGCGGCATCGCTCAGGACACGCAGGCTCTTGTCGCGGTCGACAAAGCGATCGACGGAGATATCCTTTCGGCCTTCGGCGGGATCGTGGGAGTAAACCGTTGCTGCGACCGGAAGATCGCCGAGAAGATCCTTGAGAAGCTCGCATTCTTTGAAGTGTTGGTGGCCCCGTCCTTCAAGCCGGGGGCCTTAAAGCTTCTGAAGGCCCGGAAGAATCTTCGGCTGATCGAGGTCCATCAATTTCGCGATGAAAATCTTTTCGACGTGAAATTCCTGCGCACCGGGATCCTCGTCCAGGAAAAGAACCGGCCGATCAAAGATCATATGGCGGAACTAAAAAAGAGGCTCAACTTTGTCACGAAGGTCAAGCTTTCCGAGGCGGAGACCGAGGAGCTCGTCTTTGCGTTCCAATGTTCCAAGGTCGTCAAGTCGAATGCCATTGTGCTTACGCAGGGCAAGCATACGGTCGGGATCGGGGCGGGGCAAATGTCGCGCGTGGACTCGGTGCAGATTGCGATGCAGAAAGCGGGCTATTTGGCCGAAGGCGCCATGCTCGGCAGCGACGCTTTTTTCCCCATGCCGGACTCCATTGAAGCGGCGGCCAAGCACAAGATCAAGGCCATCATTCAGCCCGGCGGGTCGATCCGCGATGCGGACGTGATCGCGGCCTGCGATAAGGCCGGCATCGCGATGGCCTTTACCGGCGAGCGGCATTTTAGACACTAATTAACGGCAGGGACTCGTACTCCGGGACTCGTCCCTCGTTAAAGCGAACAGCCAAAACGAGTCCCGAGGAGCGAGCCCCGAGCCCTGATCCATGAACTACTCCCAAGCCGTCCGCTATTTAAATTCCTTCACCAATCTCGAAAAACTTGCACAGTGGCCCAAGAATCCCTTCTTTAATCTTAAAAGGATGGAGCACTTGCTCAAAGCGGCGGCGCATCCGGAGAAAAGTTTTTCCCCCATCCTGATTGCCGGGACCACGGGAAAAGGATCGACGGGTTTTTTCCTCGAATCTATTCTGAAGGCCAATGGGATTCCGGCGGGCTACTATCATTCGCCTCACGTCGAAGACCCGCGCGAGAGGATACGGGTTCAGGGCGCCATGGTTTCAAAAAAATTATGGACCGAAGGACTTTCCTCGATTCAAAAACTTCTCCGCCAAAAACCTCTTCCTAAGAACTGGGGCGTTCTGACCTATTTCGAGGTCCTGACTCTTCTTGCCGCTCAGATTTTTAAAAAGACAGGAGTTAAGATCGGCATTTTTGAGATCGGACTCGGGGGCCGCCTTGACGCGACGAATGTCTTGAAAGCGCCGCTTGTGATTCTCACGCCCATTCATCTCGACCATGAAGCGTTTTTGGGCAACACGATCGCCAAGATTGCCGCCGAAAAAGCTGCGATCATCAAACCGCAGGGTCACACCGTGATCGGGAAGCAATTTCCTGAAGCGCTCCGGGTGATCCTCGGGGCCGTGAAAAGAAGCAAGGGAATCTTATGGAAAGCGAAGCCTATTTCCGGTATCCCGCTCGGCCTTGAAGGGGATTTTCAAAAAAGGAATGCCGGGGTCGCTTTTAAAGCCTCAAAAATTTTAAAGGAATATTTTAATTTCAAAATAACCCCGGAACGGTCTTGCGAAGGATTGCGGTGCCGGAACTGGAAGGGCCGGATGGAAAGTTTTTATAAAGGAGGGCGCCGATTCATTCTGGACGGCGCGCATAATCCGATCTCGATAAAGGAGCAGGTTCGCTCCCTGAGAGTCCAGAAAATTCGAAACCCGTGGCTTGTGTTCGGGGCGATGAACGATAAGAAAAGTTGCGAGATGCTTCGGGTGCTTTCCGGATTTTTTTCAAAAGTGATCTTGACCGGTATCGCGGGAAATCGCGCGAAGCCGGTCGCGATGCTTGTCCACGAAGCGAAAGGGCTTTTCAAATGTGTTCTCACGGCCCAGAATGCCGGAGAAGCGTTGGGTTTGGCGAGAAAAGCTTCCAACCCTGGCGTGATGGTTGTCGTGACAGGGTCGTTTTATTTGGTCGGTGAGGCCAGAAAACTCTTGAAAGCAGGATGAAGGAGGAAAGATGAAGGATGAAGTAAAACAAAAACCAAGATGTTTGTCGTCATCCCACATCCATCATCCTGCATCCTAAGAAGAATATGTCCAAATTTGATCTCGACGATACGATTGCGGCGATCGCAACACCAGCCGGCGAAGGCGGCATCGCAGTGATCCGCGTGAGCGGCCCCGACGCGTTCGACGCCGTCCAGCCGTTCTTTGTGTCCCGGAAGAATCAAAAACTGAGCGGCCAGCCTGCGAATACGATCCATGGGGGGAAGTTCATGGACCCGGCAACAGAATTTCCCGTGGACCGGGTGCTGATCAGTATTTTCCGCGCCCCGCAGTCCTACACGGGGCAGGACGTGATCGAGATCAGCTGCCACGGAGGCCTTGCCGTCACAAAAAAGATCCTGGGACTTCTGCTTGGGAAAGGCGTTCGTCATGCCGAACCCGGCGAATTCACGCGCCGGGCATTCCTGAACGGGAAACTCGATCTCACGCAAGCTGAGGCCGTGCTCGATCTTATTCACGCGAAAAGCGATCGCTCTTTGGATATCGCCGTCCGCCAGCTTTCCGGCTCCCTTTCCCGCGCTCTCAAAGAAATGAAAGAGGAACTCCTGCGGCTTTTGGCGCACATGGAAGCCTTTCTTGATTTTCCGGAGGAAGATCTGGGGATTGATGTTAAGACCACGATGCAGGACCAGTTTGCGAGTCTCCAGGAAAAGATCCGCGCGTTTCTCGCGAGTTTTCAGCGCAATCAATTGATCCGCGAAGGCGTGCTTGTGACAATCGTGGGAAAACCCAATGTTGGGAAATCCTCGATCTTTAATGCGCTTTTGGAGCGTGATCGCGCGCTTGTCTCCGACTTGCCCCACACCACACGCGATCATTTAGAAGAAGCCCTTGAGATCCACGGATTTTTTATCCGCCTGCGCGACACGGCGGGTATTATTTCCACACCGGAACACCCATTGGACAAGATGGGGATGGAGCGGACGCTTGCGGCGCTCCGCGAAAGTGACGTGGTTCTTTATGCGATGGATGGTTCTGCGCCCCTTGAAGAGGCCGACCGCCATGTTTTCCGGCTTATCCCCAAAGAAAAGAAAATGATCGTGCTTGTCAACAAATCCGACCTTCCGTCCCGGACCGGAATGAAGGAGTTGGAGGCCTTGGCGGGCAAAAAACCCGGTGTCCGTCTTTCCGCGAAAACGCGCGAGGGACTTCAAGAGCTCGAAGAACGGATCGCGGGTTTTTTGGAACAAGAGACTTCTGAGGCCGGGGAGCAGATCACGAAGCTTCGGCACAAAAAGGCCCTGGAAACCGCACTTGAAAACTTGCAGCGCGCCGAAAGCTCCTTTAAGGAAAAAATATCGCTGGAGTTCGTGACGCCGGACCTTCGCGCGGCGCTGGAGGCCATGAAAGAACTGACGGGCGACGTTTATTCCGAAGATCTTTTGGATGTGATCTTTTCGGAATTCTGCATTGGCAAATAATATCGCCCGGGACGCGAAAAAAAATCCAATAAGCGTTTGACTTCGAAAATTTCTTTGTTAGAATTCCACTCGCTGAGCAAGTGAGCGAGAAAAATTTTGCGCACAGACGCTTAGCAGGGAACGGGTTTTAAAAAATTCATTTTAGAATTTAAGAAGCATGCGAATTTTGAGATTTTGTAACGCATTTTTAAATTTGGGAACCACGAAACACAAGCCTTAACGCCTGCGGGACACAATCACTAAAAAAAGCTCAAGTAAAAAATTCAAAAGCGACACTATATATGGTGTAATTGGCTTAATGAGGCACCCACATATAGTAATCTTTAATAAGCTTTTAAAAAGCTTAACAGGAGAGAACGTATTATGAAGACGGAGAAGATCGTGCCGGCCGAAGAGGCCTTCAAGCTTGGAAAAGGCCTCGTTTTTAGGAGATTTTTTACGAAACCGGACGTTCATCCTCTCGATGAGATCAAATATGCCAAGCGCAGTTCGGTGATCACGAATCCTGACGGCTCCATCGTTTTTAAAATGGAGAACGTGGAGGTCCCCGAAAGCTGGAGCCAGCTCGCGACCGACATTATTGTTTCAAAATATTTCCGCAAGGCCGGAGTCCCCGAAACAGGGTCGGAGGTCAGCGCGCGGCAGGTGGTCTCCCGCATCGCCCATTCGATCCGGATCGCAGGTGAAAAATTCGGCGGTTATTTTAAGACCGCGGGAGACGCCCAAGTCTTCGAAGAAGAAATGCTTCATCTATTGATCAATCAGAAATGCGCGTTTAATTCTCCCGTTTGGTTCAATTGCGGGATGGATCTTTACGGGATCAAGGGAAGCGGCGGCAATTTTTATTGGGACCCGGTCACCGACGCGATCCGCCAATCTACGGATTCTTATTCCAACCCGCAATGCTCCGCTTGTTTCATCCAATCCGTGGACGATAACCTGATGTCCATTTTTGATCTGATCAAGAACGAAGCTCGGCTCTTTAAATACGGCTCCGGAACCGGGACGAACTTCTCAAAGCTTCGCGGCCGCCAGGAAAAACTCTCAAGCGGCGGGACTTCCTCAGGCCTCATGTCTTTTTTAGAGGTGCTGGATCGCGGGGCGGGCGCGACGAAATCCGGAGGGACGACGCGCCGCGCGGCGAAGATGGTGTGTCTGGACCTCGATCATCCCGAGATCATGGATTTTATCAATTGGAAGGTCCGCGAAGAAAAAAAGGTCGCCGCACTGATCGCAGCCGGATACTCCACGGATTTTAACGGCGAGGCCTATAAGACGGTCGCGGGGCAGAATTCGAATAATTCGGTAAGGATCTCGGATGAGTTCATGCGCGCATACTTAAATGACGGGAAATGGCAGACGCGTTTTCGCACCACCGGGGATGTTTGCGAGACTTTCCAGGCCAAGGATATGATGGACCAGATCGCTTTTGCCGCTTGGGCGTGCGCGGACCCGGGGGTCCAGTTCGATACTACCATTAACGATTGGCATACCTGCGCCAATACCGACCGTATTCACGCCTCCAATCCCTGTTCGGAATACATGTTCCTGGATGATTCGGCGTGCAACCTGGCTTCTATCAATGTCATGAAATACCTGCGCCCGGACGGGACCTTCGATGTCGAGGGGTTTCGCCATACGACCCGCGTTTTTATCACAGCCATGGACATTCTGGTCGATTACGCGTCTTATCCGACCGAACAGATCACCCGGAACAGTCACGTCTATCGACCCTTGGGGATCGGCTACGCGAATCTCGGAAGTCTCTTGATGGTGAGCGGCATTCCCTACGACAGTCCGCAGGCCTCCGCGATCTGCAGCGCGCTCACGGGCGTCTTGACCGGGCATGCCTACAGGACTTCCGCAGAAATTGCCGCTTCCAAGGGAGTCTTTTCCGATTATAAAAGAAATGAAAGCTCCATGTTGCGCGTGATCGAAAAGCACCGCGCGGCGGCACACAAGATCCCGGCCGAGCACTGCCGGCAGGACATCCTTGTGGCGGCGCATGAAGATTGGGAAGATGCTTTCGAGATCGGGAAGCTTTACGGCTATCGCAACGCGCAGGTTTCCGTGATCGCCCCGACGGGAACGATCGGGCTTCTCATGGATTGCGACACGACCGGGATCGAACCGGATTTCGCGCTCGTAAAATTCAAGAAGCTCGCGGGCGGTGGCTATTTCAAGATCATCAACCAGGGTGTTCCGGCCGCGCTTCAAAAACTCGGATACACCGAAAGCGAAATTCAAAATATCGTCGAATACATTCAAGGCACCTCGCGCCTCGAAGGGACTCCGTGGATCAATCGGAAAACTTTGGAGGCCAAAGGTTTTACGAGCGCCGAATTAGATAAGATCGAAGGTATGTTGCCGTCGGTTTTTGATCTCAGTTTCGCCTTCACGAAATGGACGCTCGGGGAAGACACTTTGAAGCGACTCGGTTTCAAACCGGAGGATTACAGTCATCTCCGGTTCAACGTACTCGAGGCACTGGGATTCTCGAAGGCGGAGATCGAAGAGGCCAACAATGGGGTGTGCGGCATGATGACGATCGAAGGCGCGCCGCTCCTTAAACCCGAGCATTTGCCGGTCTTTGATTGTGCGAACCGGTGCGGGAAACAAGGGAAGCGTTTTATTGAGCCCATGACGCACGTGCGGATGATGGCCGCGGCGCAGCCGTTTATCTCCGGTGCCATCTCCAAGACCGTGAATCTCCCTCACGAGAGTACGGTCGAAGAGATCGAAAAGATCTACGTGGAATCCTGGAAAATGGGGCTTAAGGCCGTTGCGCTTTACCGCGACGGTTCCAAATTGTCGCAGCCGCTTAACACCAAGTCCGGCGATTCAGCCTCCGACAAAAAATCCGAAAAAAAACTCGAGCTCCAGACCGCGCATCCTCCAGTCCTTCAGCGCAAGCGCTTGCCTAAAAAACGGGCGGGGATCACGGTGGAATCCCGTGTCGGGGGCCAAAAGATCTACCTCCGGACCGGGGAATATCCGGACGGGTCGCTGGGCGAGATCTTTGTCGATATGCATAAGGAAGGCGCCGCGTTCCGTTCCATGATGAACTGTTTTGCGATCGCCGTTTCGCTCGGCCTTCAGTACGGCGTGCCGCTCGAGGAATTCGTGAATGTCTTCACGTTCACGCGCTTTGAGCCGCAGGGGCTTGTGGACCATCCAAACATCAAGCTCTCGACTTCGATCATTGATTATCTTTTCCGCGTGCTTGGCATGGAGTATCTAGGGATGACGGAATTTGTCCAGATCCCGCCGGCGCCGGGAGATCTTCAGGTGAATAAAAAACAAGTTCTGGTTGCCGCCCAACCGGCGCTGGTCGAAGCGCCCACTCCCGTCAAGGACCCGGCGCCTCCGGCAAGCATCGTGAAGAAGAACGATTGCCTCGCCGCCGCGGGCGCGAACGAGCATCTCTCAAACATGATGGGAGACGCGCCGTTTTGCACGAATTGCGGTCACGTAACCGTCCGAAGCGGTTCCTGCTACAAATGCCTCAATTGCGGCAATAGTATGGGTTGCTCGTAAGGCGACAAGGCATACGGAGCACGGCGAAAAAATAAAGCGCGCAGCGCCGTACGTCTTACGCCGCACTCCTTCCGCTGTACGCAGACGTGCCTTTGCTGGCTCTTTGGGGGAAAATACGGTAGAATTTTTCGCATGGCGTATTTTCATTTAAGAAACCGGCGTTTTCTTGCAGAGGCTCCCTTTATCCTATGACTTCCCACGAACCCATTGAAGCGACCGAGAAACTTTTTACGCGCACCCGCTCGCGGACTTACCGGGAAGGGATTCGTTTCGGGGTTTATTTCCTGATCCTCGGTGTTTTCGTGTTCCTTTTGGGGACGCACAAACTGGATCGTTTCGAGGACCTCGTTCGCGATAGTTTCTTAAAACACGTTACTTGGGGACAGGCCCATCCGGGGATCGTCCTAATCGAGATCTCGGATGCGTCTTTGGAGGAAGTGGGCCCCTGGCCGTGGCCGCGGAGCTATTACGCGATCATGGCGCGTCTTTTAAGCGAATGGAAGGCGGCCGCGGTCGTTTTCGATCTCGATCTGTCCGAACCGACCGATCCCAAGGACGATCAAGACCTCGCCCGATCCTTAGGAAATGCCGGAATTCCTTTCTACCTGCCGGTGGAGCTAAGATCCCAAAAAAAGAAAAAATTCTGGATCCATGGAATGCCCGTGGTGCTGGAAAGCGGCGAGGGCAAGAGAAACTGGGCCCACGCCCTGCCGGAGCTCGAAAAAGAAGTGCGGGCGGTCGGCCATAATTATCTGGCAGCGGACGCGGACGGCACGCTGAGAAGATTCGATCCTTTCATCACGGAGGGAAAGGAGAGCCATCTTTTTCTCCCGCTTCGCGTTGCGTTCGACCAAATGAAAAAACCCATTCCTCTGCCTCAAGAATGGGAGGCGCTTGAAGATGCCCAAGGGAAGGTCCTTATCCCCTGGAGCGGGACGTGGGACCATGGGTTCATACGCTATAATTACGCGGATCTGATCCACAGTTTCTACGCGATCCAGAAAGGGATGCGGCCGGTTATGGATCCCGCGACGCTCGCCGGAAAGATCTGTCTTGTGGGGCTCACGGCATCTGTGGCGACGGAACTTAAGGTCACGCCCCTGAGCATCGCGTCTGCGAGGATCGGCGTCTTCGCGCAGGTTCTGAATGCGGCACTGACCGGGAACTGGGTGCACCCGGTCTCGTTCCTGGGGAATATGATCTGTCTTTTAGGGAGTGGATGCCTGGCCACGGTCTTATTTGTCCTGTTGAGCGGAACGTGGTCGCTTGTGGCGGGGCTTTTGCTTGTGCTGGGATGGTTCGCGTTCTGTTTCGGGGTTTTCGCAAAGTGGCATGTAGGGTTTTACGCGGTCTATCCGGCGCTTCTCATGCTCTGCCTCTTCATTTTTTCGGCGATTTACGTTCAAACCGCCGCGATGCGCGAAAGATCGCATCTTTTCCATCTCGCCACGCGAGACGGCCTGACCGAGCTTTATGTGATCCGTCATTTTCGCCTGATCATGAACCAGATTGTGCGCGAGACGAGTGCGCGAAAACAGCCCTTGTCGGTCATTCTGCTCGACATCGACGACTTTAAAAAGATCAACGACACTTACGGGCATCCGGCAGGGGACATGGTGCTTAAAAAAACGGCGTCGGTCATCCTCGCTTTTATCCGGAAACGCCGGCCTTTTCGCGAGATCGATTTTGCGGCCCGCTATGGAGGGGAAGAATTCATTATCATGCTCCGGAGGGCCGGCCTCAAAGAAGCGGCGGGGATCGCGGCCGAGCGTATCCGCAAAAAGATTGAGGAAATAAAATTCGAATGGGAAGGGAAGCCGATCCGGGTGACGGTCAGTCTGGGCGTCGCCGTTCGTCACCCCGGGGAGAATGTTCCCGATCCGATGGTCCATCGCGCCGACGCGGCCTTGTATAAAGCCAAACAAGCCGGGAAAAACCGCGTTTGCACGGAAGGCGCATAACCGGTCCTGTTTCCCGAATCCGGGTTGACGTCCCGTTCTTTCTCGCATCTTGACCAATCCCTGAGAAAACAATACACTTTGACTCCGTGGATATCGGATGAAGGATGGCGGATGGTGAAAAGCCAGGCTCCGTCCATCATTCGCCTTCCGCTATTCTGATTTTATGGAGAGGTGGCAGAGTGGTCGAATGCGGCGGTCTCGAAAACCGTTAGGCTCGCAAGGGCCTCATAGGTTCGAATCCTATCCTCTCCGTGCTCTTTTTTAATACCCCCCGAAAAAGCAAATGATTTTTTAGATTTTGGCAAAAAGGATTCAAACTATTCGTGTGGAATGTGTTAAAAAGAGAAGGAGGAACAGACAATGTTTAAGTCTAAGGGCGTATTAATTTTTCCGGTCTTATTAGTTGCTGTTTCTAACGGTTTTGCTCAACCCTCGCAAGATGAAATTTATAAAAAAATGCAGCAGCGGGAAGAAGAATTTCTGAAAAAAGGGGCAGAGTATGGTCAGGCTGGTAAATATGATGAAGCAATAGATGCATTTAATAAGGCTATAGAGCTTACCTCTCATAATGACAATACCTATTATAACCGAGGGGTTGCCTATGAAAAAAAAGGCGATTTAAACAAGGCCTTCTCCGACTACAGTAAAGCCATAGAACTCAACCATAATCATGCTGAGCCATACTATAACCGAGCGCTTATTTATGATAAAAGAGGTAGTTTAGACCAAGCTATTTCTGATTACGGTAACGCTATAAAAATAAACCCGAATCATGCCGAGGCTTACAATAATCGAGCGTATGACTATTCTGTAAAAGGTAAGCTAAATGAAGCTATTTCTGATTATGACAAAGCCCTACAGATTGATCCTAATCATTTTATTGCCTATAGTAGTCGAGGATTTGCCTATTTTAGTAAAGGCGATTTAGGCCAGGCCATATCTGACTATAGCAAGGCCATTGAAATTAACCCTGATTACGCACAGGCCTACTATAATCGCGCGGTTGCATATCTCATCAAGAAGGACTACGACAAAAGCTGGACTGATGCGCATAAAGCAGAATCATTGGGTGCTAGAATTGACCCAAGATTTATTAATGATTTAAAAAAGGCATCAGGGAGAGAAAAGTAAATATTTTTTGTTCGCCATTTTGTGGGAACTTTTTGGCGGAAATAAGGACCATTTTTTACGCAAAACCCTTGGGACCAAATTGGGACCAAACAACTTCAAATTCCATCGAAACCTTCTAACTCTATCGAGGCAATCGAAAGCTGTAAACTCTTGATATCTCAAGGGACTTCGCGCATCATGTTGCAGGCAACGGAGTTGGGAAAAAAGTTCTTTTTGATTCCTATCCTCTCCGTTTTTTGATTCGACTTCATCACATAAGTACTTCTTGAAAAGCAGGTCTTTTTCCCGCATCATGGTGCCTCACAACCCCCTGAAAGCTCGTTGAGTTTTCTTAAGCAACTGAGAATTGTTTAACATTTTTGCCACGCCAGAATTTAAATACGAAATTCGAATTACGAAGCACGAAATAAATCCGAAACCCAAATGTTTTAATACCAAGAGCGAATTGTTTTTTTTGTTTTGAATTTTGAAATTAGAATTTGTTTCGAAATTCGCGCTTCGAATTTCGGATTTGATCCAAAGGATTCCATGGAATATTTGATTTTCGCCAGGAAATTCAGGCCGCAGACGTTTGAGGAGATCGTCGGGCAGGAGACCATCACCACGACCCTGAAGAACGCCATTCGCCAGGGGCGCGTTCCGCAAAGTTTTCTTTTTTCCGGCCCCCGAGGCGTGGGAAAGACCTCGACCGCGCGTATTCTCGCTAAGGCCCTGAATTGCAAGGAAGGCCCCACGGAAAAACCCTGCGGCAAATGTATTTCCTGCAAAGAGATCGAGCAGGGGAATTCCATGGATGTATTGGAAGTCGACGGCGCGTCCAATCGCGGGATCGAAGAGATCCGCACGCTTCGCGAGAACGTAAAATTCAAACCCTCCGCGGGCCGCTACAAGGTTTACATCATTGACGAAGTCCATTCCCTGACGGGCGACGCCTTTAACGCTCTCTTAAAAACGCTCGAGGAGCCGCCGGCGCATGTAAAATTCATTTTTGCTACGACTGAATCCCACAAGGTGCCTCTTACGATCCTGTCGCGTTGTCAGCGACTTCAGTTCAAAAGGATCTCGGTTCCTGAAGCGGTCGAAAAGCTCGAGAAGATCGCGCAGAAGGAAAAACTGAAGTGTGAGAAAAACGCGCTTTTCATGATCGCGAAAGCCACGGAGGGTGCGCTTCGTGATGCGGAAAGTCTTTTGGATCAGTTAGCGAGTTTCTCCGAGGGGAAGATCAAGGAAGAGGATGTCCTGACGCTCCTGGGGCTTGCACCGGAAACGATGTATGTTTCAGTGCTCGCGGCGATCCGTGAGAAAAAAGGAGATGAGATCTTCGGTCTCGTGAAAAAACTTTATGAAGAGGGTGCCGATCTTGCGCAATTTGCCAAGGGGCTTTTTGAGGTTTTCCGGCATCTTCTGGTTTTGAAGACCGCGCCCAAAGCTGATACGCTCATTGAAGCGAGCGCCGAAGCAATCGTGAAGTTTAAAAAGCTCGCAGCCAGTTTCTCACAAGGCGAGTTGCTTTTGGCCCTTTCAATCCTGCAGAATTTACAGATCCAGTTGCGCCGGCCGGTGGCATCGCCCAAACTGCTGGTCGAGGCCGCGCTTCTCAAGCTTGTTTATATCGATGGATTGAAATCCGTTGAAAGTTTGGTTCAAGGCGCGTCCTCCGGACAAAAAAGCAATCCTGCGGTCCCGGTCATGGAAAAAAAAACGGTAAATCTCAGAGAATTCACTGAAAAATCTGAAAAGAGGACTTGCTCCTTTTCCGCAGAAAAAGGTGCTCGTCCGCCTGAGAAAAAAACGGAGCCAGTCCCCAAGATTCCCTCTTCCGAAGAAGGCCTGACGCTCAGTGATGTCGAAAGGGTGTGGCCTCAGGTGATCGAGCTTGTAAAGGCTAAGCGCATGTCCCTGAGCCTTTATCTCGCTGAAGCCGAACCTGCGGAAGTGGAAGGTTCGGTGATCGTCCTGGGGCTTCCATCAGAGTTCCGTTTTCACAAGGAAACGCTCGAAAAGGACCTGAATAAACAAGTTATTGAAGACGCATTCGGCCACGCCTTTGGCAGAAAAGTCCGGGTCCAGTGCGTTGTGACCGAGCGTGACGGAACGACCCAGGAAGCGGCCGAGGAAAGAGCGCCGGCCAAAGACGAGGGCATGCCGGATATTATTTCCAAGGCCCTTGAGATCTTTGACGGTTCCAAAGTGATCCGCAAAGACTGATCTATCTGGAAGCCAAGCCCATGAAAGCCTATTCGGAGTTAATGACGCAATTGGTCGAGGCGCTCTCCAAGCTCCCGGGCATTGGCAGGCGTTCGGCCGAACGCATGGTCTTTTATCTGCTGAAAACAAAAATAGAAGAGGCCCTTACGCTCGGGGAGCTCATCAAACAGCTTCGTGAAAACGTGGTTTTTTGCAGTGTTTGTCATAATTTCTCGGACCAGAAACTTTGTCATGTCTGCTCGGACCCGGGGCGCGACCCGGGGCTTATTTGCGTGGTCGAGGATCCCAAGGATGTCGTGGCGATCGAAAAGACAGGAAGCCATCACGGGGTTTATCACGTTTTGCTGGGCGCCCTCTCACCGCTGGATGGGATCGGACCGGATCAGATCTGCATCCAGGATCTTCTTGAACGCGTAAAACAAAAAAAAGTCCGGGAAGTCATTCTTGCGACCAATCCCAACACCGAAGGGGACACGACCGCGCTCTATCTCGCGAAAGTCTTGGCGCCTTCCAAGGTGAAAGTGACGCGCCTAGCACGCGGCATTCCGGTCGGCAGTCACATCGAATATACGGACCAGGCGACACTTTCCCGCGCCATCTCGGGGCGGCATCCCGTATAGAAAAAAAGGTGAAGCCTTTTTCAAATACCAATCACCAAGAACCAAGATACAAACAAGAACCAATAACCAATGATCAAACAGCTCTCAGCCTTTTTGGTTTTGGGATTTGAATATTGGCGCTTGTTTGGTTATTAGATCTTGGAATTTGATGCTTAGCCAAAGCGCTGCCACATGTTAAACAAAATACGTTTTCTTTAATTCTTTATGATGAAATCCCTTAAAGATATCACCGCGCTTGTGACTGGCGCTTCCTCCGGGATCGGAAAGGCCTTGGCGCGCGAATTGGCCGCGCAGGGCGCGAACCTGATACTCGTTTCGCGGAACGCCCAACGGCTGGAACAGGAGGCTGAGGATCTCAGGGTCCGCTTCGGCGTGAAGGTAATTTTTTTTCCGGCAGATTTAAGCAGTCCTGAAAATTGTCAAAAGCTTCTCGAATTCACGGAGAAGCACCGATGGGACGTGGACGTTCTTGTCAATAACGCCGGTCTCGCGCATTACGGCCCTTTTGATAAAACGAGCTTCGAGGATACAAGCGCCATGCTGGATCTCAATGTTTGCGCGCTCACGCACTTGACGCGGCTTTTTCTTCCCGGAATGCTCGAAAGAAAAACAGGCGGAGTTCTAAACGTAGGTTCCACCGCGGGGTTTCAGTCGCTTCCTTATCTTTCTGTTTATGCAGCGACCAAGGCGTTCGTGCTTCATTTTTCCGAAGGGTTGTGGGCAGAATGTAAAGACCGGGGTGTTCGCGTCTTTTGCCTTTGTCCGGGGAACACGCTTACGCGTTTCCATCAGACCGCCGGGATCGATAAGCAGAGGATGTTCTTTAGCGCTTCGGCCACGGAAGTCGCGCGCTTCGCGCTTAGAAAATTTTTAAAAACAAACCAGCCTTCGGCGATCTACGGTTTTTGGAACAAGCTCATGACTTATTCGGAGAGGTTGATCCCGAGACGTTTGACCGTGTTCATGACGGGGATGATTTACCGGACAAGCGGGGCTAGGGACTAGGGACTCGAGACTGCAGACTAACGAGTTTCGTTTTAAAGCCGCTGGTCGCCTGTCTCAGGTCTTCGGTCCATGCCGCTAAGCTAAAGAGAGTTGCTAGCACCGCTTTTCTTGATTAGAATGGCCCCCGTTTCGCGCTTCAAATATGCGGGCATAGCATAATGGTAATGTCCTAGCCTTCCAAGCTAGTCATGCGGGTTCGATTCCCGCTGCCCGCTGATTCTCTATGAATCAGCACGGCGCCGTCACTTTAAAGGGAAAACCGTGTACGGCGACCGCGCTCTTTTAGGGCTGCGGGGGAGCACTTGCATGTGAATATGATAAGTATCATATTCGCAAGTGCGGGTGGCCGTCCCAATTCAAAATAAATATTTCAATGAAAATTGGGACTGCACTGATTTCCAATTTTAAATTAATTGAAAATCAGGCGACCTGAAGCGAACGAAATGAGCGGAAGGCGCCGATCCCCGAAAAATCCGCTCCGATATCACTCCAACCCATTTAAAATCATAGAGTTATATCTTTATTGAAGGCCGAAGGCCATAGCACACTAGGATAGGTCACGTTTAAACGTGACCTACCTTTTAGTCCGGCTCTTTTGGGACTTCGTTGACTTTCACAGAATTCCTCATATAATACGGGAATCAATTTTGGGAATGCGAAGAAGTGGGCGCACAAACCCACTTCTTTTTTTTCTCAAAAAACCAAGGGCTAGGGACAAAATGTCACAGGATTTGCTGGCTTCACTGGAATATATAGAGAAGGAGAAGGGGATCACCAAAGAGGTCCTCTTGGACGCGCTTCGTCACGCCCTGATCTCCGCCTGTCGTAAGGGATCGCCTGAAAAGGGAGACGCCTTCGACGTTCAGATCGATCCGAAGACCTTCCGCATTACCATGTTCCTCGACGGCAAAGAGATCCACGATCCGCGTTTTGGCCGTATCGCGGCGCAAACCGCCAAACAAGTCATCATTCAGAAGATCCGCGAAGCCGAGCGCGAATCCATTTTTGAAGAATACAGCCATAAGCAGGGCGATATCGTTTCCGGAAGTGTTCATCGCATCGAGTCTAAGGCCATTATCGTGGATTTCGGAAAGACCGAAGGCATTTTGCCCGCACGCGAGCAATCGCCGCTCGATAGTTTCCGCCAGGGAAATGTCGTGCGCGCGTATGTGATGGAGGTCAAAAAGACCGCCAAAGGACCGGAGGTCATTTTATCGAGGACCCATCCGGATCTTGTGACGCAATTCTTTGAAATGGAAGTGCCGGAGATCCACGACGGGCTCGTGAAGGTCAAGGCAGTGGCACGCGAGGCCGGGTCCCGCACCAAGATCGCCGTGACTTCGACGGATGAGAAGATCGATTGCGTGGGTTCTTGCGTGGGCGTTCGAGGGCAGCGCGTCAAAAGCATTGTGCGTGAGCTCGGGGGTGAAAAGATCGACATCATCCGTTATAGCGACGACGTAGAGACCTACATCAAGAACGCCATGGCGCCGGCGGAACTTAAAAAAATCACGCTCAATCCGGAACGCCAAAGCGCCGAGATCCTGGTCGAGGACGATCAATTATCGCTTGCGATCGGAAAAAAAGGGCAGAACGTGCGCCTTGCGTCAAAACTGATCGGTTGGGAACTCGACGTGCGTAGCGCCGCGCAAAAGATCTCCCTCAGTTCTTTAGACGGCGTCGGAGAAAAGACGGAGCAGATCCTTAAGGAGGCGGGGATCCAGGGGCTTCGGGACCTTCTTAAAAAAACAGTAGAAGAGCTTTCCGAGATCCCGGGTATTGGTCTCAAGACCGCCGAGAAGATCCTCGCGTCGGCCAAAGAGGCCGCGACAAAAAAAAGCGCGCCTGGTAAAATCGTCGAAGAAGCAGTTCCCGCGGAGGCGCCTAAGGCGGATGCCGCGACGGAACTCACGGAAGAAAAAGCTCCAGAGGCAGAAAAGGGGCAGGAAGAGGCAGGAGGATAACATGGCCGAAAAGATCGCCAAAGCCAAAGAGAAAAAAGAAACGATCAAAAAAGCCTCCAAGATTCCCGCTGAGAAAAAAACCGCACCCCAAAAAACCGCCGACACGAAAACAGTCAAAGAAAAAAAATCCATTACCAAAACGTCGGCGAAGACAAAATCCTTCGTCAAGGTCAAGACTCATGAAAAGCGGTCCGTTGCGGAAGCCAAACCTGTCGCGGAAGTGAAAGCGGCAGCGCTGAAGCCGGAAGCTGCGGTCGCCCCCAAAGTTCCTGTTGCCCCGTCCGTTAAAAAAGAGGGATCGCCGGCCGTTCCTGCGGCCTCTGTTCAGGCTCCCCATAAGGGTGAGACCCGTTCGGGGCGCTCCGTCATTGAAAAAAAACCTGAGCCAAAGCCTGTGGAACACAAGGCTCCGGAAGCTCCCAAGGCCAAGACGGTGCCGGTTGTTGAGCCGCCCAGGGCGGTCGTTCCTGAAGTTCCAAAACCAGTCGTTCCTCCCCCGCCTCCTGTAAAACCCATTGTTGAGATCCGCTTTCCGATCACGGTCGGGGACCTGGCGCAAAAAATGAACCGGAGGATCCCGGAAGTCATCAAGGCGCTTATGGGGATCGGTATTTTCGCGAATGTGAACCAACTTTTAAACGAAGAGATCGTTTATGCCGCCGGGGAAGCCCTCGGCATCGAGATCCAAAAAATGGCGGACGAGGCCAAGGCGATCATCGAAAGCGGCGGCGCCGAAGACCACGACTCCTCAAAACTGAAGTCGCGTCCCCCCGTTGTGACCATGATGGGTCATGTCGATCACGGGAAAACGTCGCTTTTGGACGCGATCCGCAACACGAACGTGGCGTCCAAGGAAAAAGGTTTTATCACCCAGCATATCGGTGCTTATGGCGTGGATATCCCGGGCAAAGGACACGTGACATTTTTGGACACGCCCGGTCATGAAGCCTTTACGGCCATGCGTGCCCGCGGCGCGAACGTGACGGACGTGGTCGTGCTCGTGGTGGCCGCCGACGATGGCGTGATGCCGCAGACGATCGAGGCTATTGACCACGCACGTGAGGCCGGTTGTCCGATCGTCGTGGCGATGAACAAGATCGATCTTGCGAATGCCAATCCCGCGAAGGTGATGGGCGAACTCCAGAAGATCGGGCTTGTGCCTGAAGAATGGGGCGGCAAAACGATCGTGGTAAAAGTTTCCGCAAAGACCGGGAAAGGGATCGAAGATCTTCTCGGCATGCTGCTTCTGGAGGCCGAGATCCTGGAGCTGAAAGCGAATCCCGACCGTTTGGCCGTGGGCGTTGTGATCGAAAGCCATATTTCCAGGGGGAGCGGGCCCGTGGCAAGCGTGATCGTGCAAAAAGGGACCCTGAAGCTTGGGGACATCGTGGTGGCCGGGCAACACACGGGACGCATCCGCGCCATGAAAAATGACCGGGCGAAAACAATGCGCGAGGCGGGACCCGGCTATGCCGTGGAGCTTTCCGGCCTGAACGGCGTGCCGGAAGCCGGAGAGACTGTTTACGCGGTGGCGGATGAGAAGATCGCCAAAACGATCACCGAGCAGAGGATCCTCGAGCTTCGCGAACGGCAAATGCGCGGAACCCCGAAGCATATGTCGCTTGGAAGCCTCTATTCCAAACTTTCGGAAGGGAATTTCAAAGAGCTCAAGATCATTCTCAAGGCGGATGTGCAAGGCTCCATCGAGGCGCTTACCCAGTCGCTTGACAAGATCAGCTCTGAAAAATGCCGGCTCCAAGTGATCCACGGCATTGTCGGCGGGATCAACGAATCAGACGTGATGCTCGCGGCAGCGTCCGACGCGATCATTATCGGTTTCCATGTGAAAGCCGACCCCAAGGCCCAGGTCCTGGCCGAGAAGGAAGGCGTGGACATCCATTTCTACAGCATTATTTATGACGCGGTCGAAAAGATCCGCAAGGCGATGGAAGGGATCCTGGAACCGGAGCTCAAAGAAGTGGTGGAAGGGAAGACCAAGGTTCGCCAGATCTTTAAGTCCTCCAGGGTCGGGAATATCGGCGGCGCGATCGTGATGAAGGGGCGCATTGCGCGTCAACATCGCGTGAGGCTGGTGCGCGACAACGTCGTGATCTTTGACGGGAAATTGTCGTCCCTCAAACGTTTCAAAGACGATGTCAAAGAAGTCGCGGAAGGTTATGAGTGCGGGGTCGCCCTGGAAGGTTTTAACGACCTTCGTGAAGGAGATCTGCTGGAATCTTACCGTATTGATAAATTCGCCGCGAAATTGTAATTTTCGACCCAGCACCGCTTCAAAAGAGAATTGATGGATTAAGGGTGCGGGTACTGTTGACCCATAAAATTCAAATAGAGAACAGTATTTAGGAGGCGTTACTAAGGAAGGAAGCCGGGCCCCGGTTCTGGCGCTTTCAGTAACGCCTTTTTAATTAAGAGGTGCTTTATGCAAGGTAAACGGACCGAACGCGTGGCATCGCTCCTTAAAATGGAGCTCGGCAGTCTTATTCTGGAACGGATCAAGGATCCGCGGCTGGGTTTTGTGACCGTGATGCATGTGAAGATCACTCCGGACCTCAAGTCCGCCGTGGTGTTCGTCAGTGTCATGGGAGATAAGAAGAAAAAAGACGAAACGCTCAAGGTCCTTGAGCGTGCGGCGGGGTTCCTTCAGCACGAGGTGGGCCTGGCGATCAAGATGCGTTACACGCCGAAACTTCAATTCGAGCTGGACGACTCACTCGACAAGGATTTCGAAATAGGGCAGGTCATCCGCAAGATCGAAGAAAAGGATCAGGCGGGCTGATGGATGTAAATTTTATCGACGGCGTTCTTTTGGTCGACAAGCCGGAAAACTGGACGTCGCATGACGTATGCGCATTCGTGCGCCGGCGCTTCGGTATCAAAAAAGTCGGACATGCCGGGACCCTCGACCCTCTGGCTACCGGGCTTTTAGTGCTTCTCCTGGGTAAGGCGACGAAAAGTTCCATGCAGCTCAGCGCCTGCGATAAGGAATATTTTGGCGCGCTGGAGCTTGGCGTTCAGACCGATTCTCACGATCGTCACGGGAAAGTGACCGCGGAAGCGCCCTGGGAGCACATCACGCTCGAAATGGTCCGTACCAAGGCCGCCGAGCAGTTTACCGGCGACATCATCCAGGTGCCGCCCATGGTCTCCGCCCTGAAACACGAAGGCACGCGCCTTTACAAGCTCGCGCGCCAGGGCAAGACCGTAGCGCGTGACGGCCGGCCGGTCACGGTGCATGAATTCCGTTTTGAGAAAAAGGAAGGAAAGTTCGTGGAATTTTTAGCGTATGTTTCCAAAGGCACCTACGTTCGCACTCTGGTGAACGACCTCGGAGAAACCCTGGGTTGTTTCGCGACCCTGGCGCGCCTCAGGCGTCTCCGGAGCGGGGCCTTCAAGGTGGAGCAGAGTGCAACGATCGAAGACCTGAAGAATTTCACCCCGGCCGAGCTTCGCGAAAAAGTGGTTCCGCTAAGCGCCACACACCTCCATGCAGATCATTCCGGATCTTCAAAAGTATAAGGTCCGTTCGTCCCGGCCCATTGTTCTTGCGCTTGGGAATTTCGACGGTTTTCACCTTGGCCATCAAAAACTCCTCCGGCATGTCGTTAGGCAAGCGAAAAAAGAGCATGCCCTCGCCGCGGTCCTGACATTTCCCGAGCACCCGCACAGCATCCTTCACCCGGACCGCAAGCCCATGATGCTTATGAGCGTCGAGCAAAAACTTTTTTATCTGGCCGAGGCTGGGATCGATCTTTGTTTCCTTCAAGCTTTCACGCCGGCGTTCTCAAAAATGTCCCCGCAGGATTTTGTGGAGAAGGTCCTCGTGAAAAAACTTCATATTCGCGAGATCTGCATGGGTCACGACGCTCATTTCGGCCGCGGCCGGAAAGGGGACGCGGGCTTAATGGAACGGCTGGCGAAGGCGAACGGATTTCTTTTCAGGCGAATGAAACCCGTGATGACCGGCCGGAGGCCCGTTTCAAGTTCCCGGGTCCGCGAACTTCTCACGAAAGGAGAAGTTGAAAAAGCCCAAGCGTGTCTGGGCCGGCCGTTCAGCATGTTCGGCAAAGTGATTCACGGCAAGGGTCACGGCGTTCATCTTGGATGTCCGACCGCGAACCTTGAAGTCCATTCCGAGATTCTCCTGCCTCTGGGTGTTTATATCGCCTCGGCGAGATTTTTATCTTGCACGCAACACTTAACGGGCAGCGCGCAAAGTGAAAGCTCAAATCGTTGCGCGTTGAGCCTAGGACGTTGCGCAACAAAATGGCTTCCCGGCGTCATGAATTTCGGAAAAAGGCCCACCTACCCGAAGGCCGAAACCCCACGTCCGGTCCTTGAGCTCCACCTGCTCGATTTCAAGGAGCAAGTTTACGGTGAGATGATGGAGATCGCTCTTCACCGCTTTCTCCGCCCCGAGAAGAAATTTCCAACCGAGGAGGCCCTTAAAGTCGGGATCCGGCAGGATGTCCGGGCCGCAAGGCGCTATCACAGGCAAAAATAGATCGTCTGTGTTTCGGAATCGGAGCCGGGGCGGTCAATAAAATCTGGACAAAAGGAGGGGGGGTAGGGTATACTCCCGCAACCTCAGAGATGAGAAAAACGACATAACTGACGAAACCACAAGGAGTTAGGAAAGAAAATGGCATTAGCAAAGACGAAGAAAAAAGAGGTCATTTCGAAATACAAGATCAGTAAGAACGATTCAGGGTCCGATGAGGTGCAGATCGCCCTCCTTACCGAGCGCATCAACGGTCTTTCCGGGCATTTTGAAAAAAATGTCAAAGACAATCACTCGCGCTACGGACTTATCAAGATGGTCAGCCGCCGCAAAAGGCTTCTGAAGCATCTCCAAAGTGAGACTCCTGAAAAATACCAGCAGATCATCGCTCGCCTTGATCTGAGGAAATAAAATCCTCGTTTCAGTTTGTTGCCCTTATCTTGAATAAGTCCCAACCTCACAATCGAAAGGTGTAACCTCACATGACAAACGTCAAAAAAGTTTCGACTCAGATCGGGGGACGCGAAGTGTCCCTGGAAACCGGACATATGGCCAAACAGGCTCACGGCGCCGTGCTCGTCCAATGCGGCGGGACCGTGATCCTCGCGGCCGTAGTTGCTGCAGCAGACAAGAAAGAAATCCGCGATTTCTTTCCGCTCACGGTGGATTACCGCGAGCGCACTTACGCCGCCGGCAAGATCCCGGGCGGTTTTTTCAAACGCGAAGGGCGTCCTTCCGAAAAGGAGATCCTGACTTCGCGTCTGATCGACCGGCCCATCCGCCCGCTTTTCCCCGAAGATTATCTTAACGAAGTACAGGTCACGGTTACGGTGCTCTCGATCGACGGCGAGAACATGACCGAGATCTTCGCCATGAATGCGGCCTCGGCGGCGCTCATGGTTTCGGACATTCCTTACACGACCGCTCTGGGCGCCGCGCGCGTCGGGCTTGTGGACGGGCAGTTTATCGTGAACCCAACGTACCAGGAACTTGAAAAAAGCGCTCTCGACCTCGTGGTCGCCGGGACGCTCGAAAAGATCGTAATGATCGAAGCGGGCGCGCAGGAGGTCTCGGAAGAGCAGATGTTCGAGGCGCTTAAGGTCGGGCACGAGGCCGTCAAGAAGGCCGTGCAGTTGCAGCTAGACCTTGTGAAAAAGGCCGGCAAGACCAAAAAGGCCGTCAAACCGATCGAATTCGCGGCAGGAATGGAACAAAAGATCAAGGCCGCGATCGGCGGTGAATTTGAAAAATTATTCTCTCAACCCGGCAAAGAAGCGCAGGAAGCCTTTCTGAAAGGCCTGTATGACAAAGCCCTCGCGCAGTGCGATACCCAGGCCGAAGGTTTTGACGAGGCCCTTGTGAAGATCGCGTTCGCGCGGCTCGAACACGAAAAGATTCGTGATTTTGTCCTTTCCACCGGAAAACGTCCGGACGGACGCGGGGAACGCGACATTCGTCCGATCACCTGCGAGATCGGCATTTTGCCGAGGACCCACGGGTCTTCGCTTTTTACGCGCGGTCAGACCCAGAGTTTGAGCGTAACCACGCTCGGCACAGGCGATGACGAGCAGACAATCGACGCCCTGGAGAAAGAATATTCCAGGCGCTTCATGCTCCATTATAATTTTCCGCATTACAGCGTGGGCGAGGTCGGCCCCAATCGCGGGACCGGACGCCGTGAGATCGGTCATGGGGCGCTCGCGTCGCGTGCCTTGGAACCCATTCTCCCGTCCCAGGAAGATTTCCCGTACACCATCCGTCTCGTTTCCGAGATCATGGAATCGAACGGATCGAGCTCCATGGCCACGGTTTGCGGCGGAACTCTTGCGCTGATGGATGCAGGCGTTCCCATCAAGGCGCCGGTCGCCGGGATCGCGATCGGGCTTGTAACGGACAAGAACCGCTGGAAGGTCCTGACGGACATCGCCGGGATCGAAGACCATTTGGGCGATATGGATTTCAAGGCAGCGGGGACCCGCGAGGGTTTGACCGCGCTTCAAATGGACATGAAGATCGACGGTATCACCGAAGCCCAGCTCAAGGAAGCGTTTGACCAGGCCAAGCAGGCGCGTTTTAAGATCCTGGACATGATCGCGGCCTGCATCAAGACGCCGAAGGAACTCTCCGAATTCGCGCCGCGCATTACAACCCTCAAGATCGATCCCGAAAAGATCGGTATGTTGATCGGGCCGGGCGGCAAGAACATCCGCAAGATCGTCGAAGAGACCGGTGCCAAGATCGATATCGAGGATGACGGCCGCGTCTTCATTGCCGCGGTGAGCAGCGAGTCCTCGGAAGCCGCCATCGCGCGTGTCCAAGCGGTGACCGAAGATGCCGAGATCGGCAAGATCTACGACAGCACGGTCCAGAAGCTTATGCCGTTCGGCGCGTTCTGCGAAGTCCTTCCGGGAAAAGACGGGCTTTGCCACGTTTCCGAGATCACCACAGGGTTCGTGAAGAGCGCCGGGGATTATCTCCGCGTCGGGGATAAGGTGAAGGTCAAGGTTCTGAGTATCGACGAACGGGGCAAAATAAGTCTGAGCATCAAACAGGCGATGACAGAACCCCTCCCGATACTTCCCGAAGATCAGAGAACGGTGATCGAAGCGCTGCCTCCCAGACGCGATCGCGATGATCGCGGCGGAAGAGGCCGGCCTCGCCGTTAGGTTCTATTCACCCACAAGGGGACAGTCCCTCTAAGGATTTTAAAGGGACTGTCCCTTTTAATTTTTACTCAGGTATATGAACGAAATAAAGATCGAAGTTAAAACCTTACCCCATTTCGAAGGGCTTCCTCTCCCGCAGTATCAGACGGAAGGCGCGAGCGGCATCGATCTTTTAGCGGCCTGCCGGGAACCCATTACGATTCATCCGGGGGACCGCGTCCTGGTGCCCTCCGGTATCATTGTCGCCCTCCCCCAACATCTTGAGGCCCAGATCCGTCCGAGAAGCGGTCTTGCGATCAAACACGGGATCACGCTCCTCAATACCCCCGGAACGATCGATTCCGATTATCGGGGCGAGATCCAGGTGATTTTGATCAATCACGCGAAAGAATCTTTCACCGTGACGCGCGGCATGCGGATCGCCCAAATGATCCTTGCCGAGGTTGTTAAGGCGAAGCTCGAGGTAGTCGATAATCTTAGTGGAACGCGCCGCGGTGCCGGCGGTTTCGGCCACACAGGCCATTAATCCATGTATAGTTCATAGGGGATAGGATTTAGGGACGACAAACCTTATAATTTTTCCGTCATTTTTCTATACCCTACCCGCTATACCCTAAACGCTAAGTTCATTATGAAAAAAGAGCGAGTCAACGAAATCTGGGGCGTTTTTTTCCTTTTGCTGGGGCTTTTTACCTTCGCCAGTCTCTTCTTTTATCACGCGGAGGATATTGCATTTTATTCGTCGCACCCCACGTTCCCGGTGGCCAATTACGCCGGGGTCTTCGGCGCCTATACGGCCTTCGGGCTTTTTCTCGCCTTTGGCGTGAGCGCCTTTGTGATCCCGTTTGTCTTTCTCCTCTGGGCGGAATGTTTTTTCCTCCAAAAGGTCCCGGAACGAAAACTTTTTAAATTCATCGGGCTTGCCATCGCGCTTCTTTCGATCGCGACGATCGTGGCGATCACCGTAGGGCCTCAGCAGCGCTTCGTCTACGGCGGGGCGTTCGGGTATGTGGCCGGAAACTATCTCGTGTTTTATTTAGGTCGTCTCGGAAGTTATATTGTGGCCGGTTCCGCGCTTCTGCTGTCACTTCTCCTCGCTACGGATTTTCTTCTTTATCCATTATTCCGCTCGATCCTTGAGAAATGCCAAGGTTTTTTTGAAGCGATCGCTGAATGGTTCCCGCGCAGATCGAAAAAGAACGGGGATGCCGCTGTTGCTAAAAAAGAAGAAAGGCTTGTGAAAGAACCCAGGCAAAAGGAGAAAGAAAAACCGGCGCCGCGAATGCCGGACATTCCGATTAAGATCAAGACTTATCAACCGACCGCGGGCATGACTGACGACAAGACGAAAGTTGAAAAGAAACCGAAGGAAGAGTCGAAGGAGCCTGTTAAAAAGCCGGCATCTCAGCCTTTAGTGATCAGGACGGAATCTTCTAATAAGGAAAAACAGTCCGAACCTTTGGCTGGAGAGGACGCCTCTTTTAAAGGCGTCATTGGCTCGCAGATCAAGGCGGACGCGAACTATCAATTTCCACCCGTGGATCTTTTGAAAAGGCCGAAGGCGGATGTCGTCGGAGGAGGCGACGACCTCGCGGCCAACTCCAAGGCCATTGAGGCGACGCTCGCCGAATTCGAGATCGAGGTCAAGGTGGTCGAAGTAGAACAGGGGCCGAAGATCACGCTCTATGAGATCCTTCCGGCGCCCGGCGTCCGCGCGAATTCGATCGCGGCCTATGAGGACGACATCTCCATGGCGCTCCGAGCGACGAGTATTCGGATGATCATTCCGATCCCCGGGAAGCAGACGATCGGGATCGAAGTTCCGAACTCCGTTTCGCGGCCGATCCTGGTGCGCGAGATGATCGAGAACCCTGATTTTCGTTCGCAGAAATGCATGCTGCCTCTGATTCTCGGAAAAGACACGAGCGGGAGGCCGATGATCGCGGACCTGGCCGCCATGCCGCATATTCTGATCGCCGGGACGACAGGAAGCGGCAAAACCGTTTGCATTAATTCTATTATCGCGGGGTTCCTTTATCACTGCACGCCTTCCCAGCTGAAGCTGGTCATGGTGGACCCGAAAATGGTGGAGCTCGCCGTTTATAACAAGATTCCACACATGCTTTCGCCGGTGGTGACGGACGTGCGCAAAGCGGCGAACACGCTCAACTGGGTCGTGATGGAAATGGAAAAGCGGTACCGTCTTTTTGCGACCATTGGCGTGAGGAACATTGTGGGGTTCAATACCCGTGAGCTTTCCGAAGAAGGCGTGAAGCAGGTCGAAGCGGCGGGGGATTCCGAGCATGTGATCCCGGCCTCGATCCCTTACATTGTGGTGATCATTGACGAACTCGCGGACCTCATGCTCGTGGCGCAGGATAAGGTCGAGACCGCGATCACGCGGCTCGCGCAACTTTCCCGCGCGGTGGGGATCCACCTGATCCTCGCGACGCAGCGGCCTTCGGTCGACGTGATCACCGGCGTCATCAAGGCGAATTTTCCGGCCCGCGTCGCCTTCAAGGTCGCTTCGGTCGTGGACTCCAGGACGATTCTTGATAACAAAGGAGCCGATAAATTGTTGGGATGCGGGGATATGCTTTTTATACAGCCCGGGAGCGACAATATGATCCGGGGACAAGCCCCGCTCATTGAAGACGAAGAGATCAATCGCATTGTGACCTTTACGGCGAGCCAAGGGAAGCCGGAATACCACTCCGAGATCCAGGCCGCGCAGAATAGTTCGATGCCGGGCGGCGTCGGTGAAAAGGACGAGATCTTTGATGAAGCCAAGCGCATCGTATTGACCACGCGTCAAGCCTCGACCTCCTATTTACAACGGCGCTTAAGGCTGGGGTACTCGCGTGCGGCGCGTGTCGTCGATCAGTTAGAAGCCGCCGGCGTGATCGGCCCCCAGGATGGGGCCAAACCCCGCGAGATCCTTCTTCCGAACCCTGCGGGCGACTACGCCGAGGCCACCCCCGTCGACTCCGAATCCGACGACGAAGATAACGTCTAGATCCCATCCGGCTTCGTGTTTCCCGTTCCCCTGAGTTGATCTTTTCTGTATAATATTCCCGCTATCCTAACTTTAAATTTCTTTATATAAATGGTAGTTAGGATTGCCCCAATTTTCACTTCGTAAAAATTGAAAGGTATTGGGACTATGATATCCAATGAATTACTCTCCATTTTGTGTTGCCCCGAGACGAAACAAGCCCTGACGGTCGCGGACACGGCCCTGGTCGAAAAGATCAATCTGAAGATCGCCCGACACGAACTTAACACTCGAAGCGGAGGAGGTATTGCTCAGAAGATCGAGAGCGGGCTCATTCGCGCAGATAAACAATATCTCTATGCCATCCGCGAGGGTGTTCCGATCCTGTTGATTGACGAATCGATTCCGCTCGCCGGACTTCTGTAATTCGTCCGCTTTTAAAGTGGCCCTTATGACAAATCCTTTGAAGCTGCAAGTTCCCAACAACGAAAAAAAAATCCTCCTTCACTCCTGTTGCGCTCCCTGTTCCTGCTCGATCATACAACGCATGGTGGAGGGCGGGATCGAACCCACGGTTTATTTTTACAATCCGAACATCTATCCCCACGAGGAATACGACCATCGCAAGAAGGAAGTGCTCCGCTACGTCCAGAAAATGAAAGTCCCTTTCGTGGACGCGGATTACGAGATCGACGCCTGGCTGGAGGCGATCCAAGACCACGAGGAGGACGCGGAGCGGGGAAAACGCTGCACTCTCTGCTTTGAAACGCGACTCGGAAAAACCGCGGCTTACGCGGCTGGGAACGGCTTCAGAGTTTTCGCGACGAGTCTCGGTATTTCCCGTTGGAAAGATCTCGAGCAGGTGAATCATGCGGGAAGGCGTGCCGCCTCTTTATTCCCGGGACTTATTTATTGGGACCACAATTGGAGGCTCGGCGGCGGCCAGGAACAGATGGAACAAATCGCCAAAGAAGAAAATCTTTATCGTCAGAATTACTGCGGCTGTCTTTATTCTCTCCGGGAATCCATCAAACGGAACCTCGCCAAGCAATCTCACGGAACCTGATCAGCCGGGTTTTGATTCTCCTGCGCGGTAGAGGATCACATTTGCTTTTTCGAGGGTAATGAGACCCTCCTTTACCATGGGGTCGAGGAGGGGAAGGAATTTTGCGATCTTTTCTTCACTGTCCACGATCTCGATCACGATCGGCAGGTCTTCGGAAAGCCGCAGGATCTTCGTGGTGTGCATGTGGCTTTTGCAGCCGAACCCCATAAAGCCCTTGATCGCGGTGGCGCCGGCCATGCCTTCTTTCTTCGCCAGGAGCACGATCGCTTCATAAAGGGGATGGCCTTGCCACTTGTCCGCCTCGCCGATGAAGATCCTTAAAAGTTTTCCATCCTCGGGTATTTTCATAAATTCCTCCGGTTCTAATTAAATCACTCGCGCGAGCATCACGCCCAGGCGAAAGACCAGAAAGCCCAGGACCACACTCAAGGCGATGTTCATCAAGGCGTAAAGGCTCTCGCCATCCCGTGTGAGATTCGAGGTTTCAAGGATGAATGTCGAAAAGGTCGTAAAGGCGCCGCAGAAGCCGATCATGAGGAACACCCGCGCCGTGGGGCCCAGGAGGAATTTTTCTTCCGCGAGCACGGCAAGAAATCCGATCGCGAAGCAACCCACGAGATTGACTGCCAGGGTCCCCAAGGGAAATGTAGCCCCGAAGACGCGATGAATGGCTCCCGAAAGAAAATAGCGGGCAAAGGTTCCCAGGATGCCGCCTGCCGCCAAACCGATCCACTTTGCCACGAAAGGTCCTTCCGCTATTTTTTCTTGCCAACTGTGAAGGCTTGGCCGAGGAATTTTCCGGTCGCGTAATAGGCGCTGGTGCCCGGATCGAACACAAAGGCCTTCATTTTTTCTGGGTCCGGAAACCCCTTCGCATTGAGCGCCGACTCGTCCACTTTGACATCCTTGATCTCGCCGATGAATTGCGTGTGGATGCCGAGATCGTGGGTTTCTTTAAGCGTGCACTCCATCACCAGAGGGAATTCCTTGATGTAGGGGGCGTCGACGAGATCGCTTTTGACGGGAGTAAGTCCCGTGGCTTTGAACTTGTCCTCTGTCTTGCCGGAGACGATCCCGAAATAATCCGCTTCTTTCATGTATTTTTCAGAAGGAATATTCACGGTGAAGGCTTTTTTCGCCAGGATGTTCTCGTAAGTCTTCCGGGGTTTCCGTATCGAAACCGCCACGCAGGGGGGTTCCGAGCAGGCGATGCCGCCCCAGGCCACGTTCATGGCGTTCGGAACACCTTTTGCGTCATAAGAACAGACGATCAGGACGGGTGTGGGGAAAAGAAGGGTTTTAGCGCCGAGCGATTTTTTCATAGGTCACCTCAAAAATTTAACGGCCTTCGATGTTAAGAATATTCGTTTTTTTCTTCAAGAAACGGAAAAGCAGATAAACGACGAGAGAAGTTCCCCAGAAGATCCACCAAAAAGCGGCGATCCTGTGGTCCGGTTTCGTGAAAAGATCCGAGGCGATCCCGAGCATCGTGAGCGCGGAGATCATGCCGAATTGCGTCGAATGCTCGCGGCGCAGGACGATCTTCCACGCATAAGGGAGCTCCGGTTTTTGCCAACCCGAGAATCGGGGGATAAAGACCGGTGTTTTCATGGACCAGTCCACGAAGGTCGCGCCGAATTTCTGACGCAGGAATTCTTCCTCCGTGAAAATGATACGCTCATAAAAGATCCAGAAAATAGCGATCCCCACGAGCGTGAACCACCAGACTTGGGCGAAAAGCAGAAGTCCCAGGATGATGAGGAAGTTCCCAAAATAAAGAGGGTTCCGGACCATTGAATACAGGCCCTTGGTGTTCAAGCTTAATGCGACCTGCCTCTCGGTGTTGCGCCCCGAGGTACCGAGGGGCACATAACCGGCTACGAGGCAGCGGACCAGAAGTCCCGTAAAGGAAATGAGGATGCAGATCGTTTTCCAGAGACTGCCGGAAAATCCGCTGAACAAAGGATGGGTGTATTGAGGATCCAGGATCGCGGCCACGACAAGGGGCGCCACCAGAAGAGGAAGATAACTTCTACCGCGAAAGAGGAATGCGCCCTGCTTTTCATAAGTTTCTTTAAGAGCCATAACGACCTTTCAAGGTTACCACTTTTTGAAAACAAAAAAGACAGCCACGACCATAAAACCGAAACCCACCAGATAGTTCCATTTTAATTCTTCTTTGAGATAAAGAACAGAAAAACCGCAGAAGACCACGAGCGTAATTACTTCCTGGATCGTCTTGAGCTGGGCCGTCGAGAACTGGTACGACCCGATCCTGTTCGCGGGGACCTGGAAGCAGTATTCCACGAAGGCGATCAGCCAGCTGATAATAATGACCTTCCAGAGAGCGGAAGATCTGAATTTCAAATGCCCGTACCACGCCACGGTCATGAAAATATTGGAAACAACGAGAAGCGCAATAGCCCGCATAGCTAGGACTTTTTCCTCGAATGCAGCCATTCCTTGAGGATCGGCAGAAAGGAGAGGATGATGACGATCAGGATGACCCAGTGGACTTTCTTTTCAATATTCGGGATCGAGCGGCCAAGGGAAAATCCCAGAAGCGTCATGCTCGCGATCCAGCCGAGTCCGCCGCAGATACTAAAGACAAAGAATTTCCGGTAAGGCATGCGGCCGACACCAGCCACGGTCGGGGCGAAGGTCCGGACGATCGGGACGAAGCGCGCCAGGATGAGCGTCTTCGCGCCGTATTTACCGTAAAACTTTTGCGTTCGCACTAAATGGTCCTTATGAAAGAAAAAAGAATCGGTGCGGCTGAAAAGCTTCGGGCCAAAATGGTAGCCGAGCCAATAGCCGGTGTTGTCACCTGCGATGGCGGCCAAGGCGAGCAGGGGAATCAGGATCTCGATCCGGAGTGCGCCATCCACTGCCGCGAAGAGGCCGGCCGTGACAAGCAGGGAGTCGCCCGGAAGAAAAAAACCGGCGAGAAGCCCCGTCTCGGCGTAGATAATGATCACGAGGACGACATAGCCGCCCCAGCGAATGAGCTCCTGAAAATTATAAAGTCTCGAAAAGAATTCGTGAAGCCATTCCATGATCCATGCCGTTTCTTCGGAGCGCGGCTGAAAAGCTTCTCCGATCGTATATTACTTGTTTAAAAGAAAGATCCCAAAATTGAGCCCGGTCGCAAACGTCACCCACAGGATATAAGGGATGAGCAGCAAGGCGGCCGGGACCGAGACCTTGGAAAATTGCGCTATTGTAACCAAGATCGCGGCCCAAAGGAACAGAATATCTACGAGTCCGCAGAGAAGTGACCGGAGCCCGAAAAAGAGGACCGGCCAGATCATGTTCAAAATAAGTTGGATCAAGAAGGCCACGAGCGCGGTACGCACTTGAGGGTTCCGAAGACCCTTTTGCCAGACGATCGCGGCCGCAAGGCCCATTAGAATATAGAGAAGCGTCCAGACAGGAGCGAAGACCCAATTGGGAGGCGAGAAAGAGGGTTTCACCAGTGTCGCGTACCACGTGGGGATCGCCGGAGCCGTGAAAACGGACCCGGTCCCTCCTGCGGAGAGACATAAAAAGATGCAAACGATCGCTTTCATCAGCATGGTAAACCTCCCTTGATCTGTATGGTTTTCTCCCCCTGCGTTTCAATGCGATCAAGTTTTCGCCATAATTGAAAGAATAGTTCCGGTTTGAAACGTGGGAGAGGCTCGAAGCCTTTGGAGGTCGCGGCGTAAAAGACCTTTTCTTTTAACAGTTTTCGCAAGATCTCGACCCCTGTAGCCGACCGGGGGTCCAGCTTTTCGGCGGTTGCCAACGCTTTGGAAAGGGTGATTTTTTTAGCACGAAGCGGGAGGCCTTTCAGAAAGTTCAGAAGGCGCGTCGTGATAAGAAGAGTGTAAAGATCCTCACGTTTGAAATCCCGGGTCTCGAGTGCCATCGCCGTGAGGCGCGCTTTGAAGACATCCGTCTCCGAAAGATCGCTAAAATGCCGGGCGATGGGAGAATGAGGAATAAGATAAAAAGGAGAAGCGCCCACGAGCACCGGGAGTCTGGCGTTAAAAAGAAGCGTCTTGATCATCGAGGAGAGCGTGTCGCCCGGAAGCCCCAGAATCTGATAGGCGACGACCTTAAAGCCGAGTGCTGTCGCCTCCTTCACCACTTCGCGGTATTTCTTGAGCGGGTTGGGCCTTTGGACCGTCTTGAGCAACGCCGTGTTCGTGCTCACGAGCGAAAGGTTTAGGTGTGTGAATCCCGCCCGCCGCATGAGCTTGAGGATGCTGCGGTCCAGCGTCCAGTAGCAAACTCCGTTCATGGCAAGTAGCTGGATATTTTTTTGAGGGAAAGTCCGGATAAGCTTCTCACAAAGTTCTGTCATTTCTGTCCGGTCGAAGGTGAGATTGTCATCTTCAAAATCAAAGACGCGGTAGCCTTCGCCGTAGCGTTGCCGGATCTCGGCTATGATATTTTCGGCGGAGCGCCGGCGGCATTTGTGGCCGAACGTCTTATGGACCGAGCAGAAGGCGCAGCGGTAAGGACAGCCGCGCGAAGTGATGATGAAGCACAAAGGTTTTTTTTCGAAAAGATAATGGTCCTTGGGAAGATCAGAAAAGTCGGGAAAGGGCAGCGTTTCGATCGGAAAATTCTCTTCCCGGGGATTTAAAACCGGTCTCCCGCGTTTTTTAAACCCAAGATTTGGGACATTTTTGAACCCCTTACCGTTTTTCAGGGCTTTTAAAAGTTCCACGAACGGCCTTTCACCTTCCCCGCGGATCACAAAGTCGACCGCCGGATGCGCGAGCATCGTTTCCGGCATTGAGGACACCTGAGCGCCCCCGAGCAAAATGGGGATCGGGAAGCGTTTTTTAATCGCCTCCGCGCAGCGCAGGGCCTCGCGATGATACGGGGCGAAAAGCGCGGCGATGCCGACAAGATCGGGTTTCTCCCGGGCGACTTCTTCCGCGATCGTGTCAAAATCCGTGCCAAAATGATAATAATGATGGAAGGTCGAGAACGGGCTTTTGTCGTCCTTGGAATAATAATCTTTTAAATAGGCGAGTTCGCGCGGGAGCGGGATCGTTCTGCGGCCCCAGCCGTGATGATAATCCTTGATCGTCACCCGGATCGAGGGAATATATTTCTTGGCGGCGGCTTTGAGATACGCCAGGCCGATCGGCTGGAGACGGATGTCCGTATCGTAGAAATCCTCGACCGGAGGCTGTAACAGCAGGACTTTCATCGTTTCGTGGGAGAAGCCCTGAGGAGACAGTGTTCGAGGTCCTCGGGAAGAGGGGATTCGACCGTAAGGAGCTTGCCGCTTGCGGGATGCGGAAAGGCCAGTCTCCACGCGTGAAGGAACATCCGGTGAAGATCAAGCGCCGCCTTCAGTTCTTTATTAAGGGTAAAATTTCCGTAGATCCGGTCCCCAGTCACGGGGTGGCCCCGATAGGCGGATTGCACGCGGATCTGGTGCGTTTTCCCGGTCAAAAGGTCGAACTCCATGAGGGACAAATTAAACTTCGGGAAATACTCTTTCATTTTGTAATTGAGAAAAGCATTGGGCTTTCCCGCATAATTGATGGCCGAGCGCACGCCGCCGCCGGAGCGCTTTTCCATGAGCGTATCACGCCATATCCCGTGGGCCGGCATCGGCCGCCGCGAGACCAGGGCGATATAATGCTTTTTTACTTTTCTTTCCTCAAAAGCGTTCCGGCAGGCCGTGAGACTTTTCTTGTTTTTTACGGCAAGGAGCACCCCGGAAGTGTCCTGATCTAGGCGGTGGATGAGCCAGACAGGACCTTGTGGTGTTTGAAACCGTCGTTCTGCCAGATCATAAGGACCTTCGAAGGCGGAGGCAGGACTTTTGGCGCCGGGATTGGGGTGCGAGAGAACCCCTTCGGGCTTGTTGATGACAAGCAGGTCCGTGTCCTCAAAGAGGATCGGGCACTGCGTGAAAGGGGAATTTGTCATTCGATTGAGGGAGAGCCATTTCGAACGGCGAGGTTGAAACAGCCTCACCACGCCGTTCGAAAATGTTTTAGCTGCAGCAGCAGCCGCGACTGGATTTTTTTGCTGCTTTCTGGGTCTTTTTCTTTGCCGCTTTTTTCGCTTTCTTTGCCATGGTCTTTCCTTTGGGTTGAATTACGGTTAGATTTTATTGAAGAACATCAGCATTCCGATGACCACGAATGCCGTGGCGCCGGCATAACGGATCAATTCCGGCTTAACGTATTTTGCCAAGAGAGTCCCGATCATCACCGAGAGCAACGTGACCAAGGCGTAACCCGCGATCGAACCCAGGAATACGGACAAGGGTTTTCCGGTCTTGGAGGCCATCGTGATCCCCACAAGCTGCGTTTTGTCCGCAAGCTCCGCAAAAAAGATAGCGCTTAAGGTTGCCAAGAAAATTTTCCAATCCATAGAGGCCTCCTTGAAGGTGATCGCCAAGAGGGATTGTAGCTTAAATGGAATGAGCGGGGAAGGGATTAAAGCGCGCCTAGTACCCGTATTTTTTAACGTACCAGGATTTTATTTTTTGAGTGAGAGCGAGATAGGCGACAACAATGGCGGCGACCGCCAGGCCGAAAGCCCAGGTGGGCGGGACGAAACCAAAAAACCTTCCCCAAGGCAGAAGCGTGATTACAAACGCCGTGCCCACAATGAATAAAGACATACCGACCAGGAAGCGGCTGGGGCGGCTTTCGAGGAAGGGGACTTTTGGGGTCCGGATGATATAAATAATGAAGGTTTGCGTGCAGAGCGACTCCAGGAACCAACCCGTATGGAAAAATTCCTGAGAGGCGTGGAAAACAAAAAGCAGGATCCCGAACGTCAGGAAATCAAAGACCGAACTGATCGGCCCGAAGATCAGCATGAAGCGCCGGAGCGCGGCGATGTCCCAGCCCTTCGGGGTTTTTAAATAATCATCGTCCACCTTGTCCGTGGGGATCGCGACCTGGGAGACGTCATAGAGGAAATTATTGAGTAGGATCTGGATCGGCAGCATAGGCAAAAAGGGAAGGAAGAGACTGGCACCGGTCATGCTGATCATGTTCCCGAAATTGGAACTCGAGCCCATCTTGATATATTTCATGATGTTCCCGAAGGTCCTGCGTCCCTCCAGCACGCCGTCCTCCAGGACCAAAAGACTTTTCTCGAGCAGGATGATGTCGGCGGATTCTTTGGCGATATCGACCGCGTTATTGACGGAAATGCCGACGTCCGAAGTTTTGAGGGCCGGCGCGTCATTGATCCCGTCCCCCAGGTAGCCCACGATCTGTCCGTTCTCATGAAGCGCGTGGATCACGCGTTCTTTTTGAAGCGGGGAGAGCCGCGCGAAGACCGTGGTCTTTTTGACGAGTTCCCGAAGGTCCGTGTCGCTTGCGGCTTCCAGCTTGTCGCCCGTGACAATCTCGTGAACGTCCAGCCCGACGTGACTGCAGATCTTTTTGGTCACCAGTTCGTTGTCGCCAGTGAGCACCTTAAATTCGATGCCAAGCTTTTTAAGGCGATGGATCGTTTCCTTGGCGCTGGGTTTCGGAGGATCGAGGAACGCGAGATACCCCGTCAAGACAAGGTCCTTCTCATCCTCCTTGCTGTAAACGCTTTTTTTCTCGGGCATATTTTTATAAGCCACGGCCAGGACCCGGAAACCGTCGGCGCTTAAACTGTCATATTCCTCCTTGAGGTCCGAGAGGATCAGATTTTCCATTTCCATGATTTCGCCGTCGAGTTCGTAATGACTCGAGCGCTTGAAGATCTCCTCGGGCGCACCCTTGGAAATGAGCGTTTGTTTTCCGTCGGCCTCCACGATCACCGACATGATCTTGCGCGAAAAATCGAACGGGATCTCATCGGCCTTGGTGTACTGCTGGGTCAGTGCGAGTTCATGTTTCAGGATGGCGCGGTCCAGAAGGTTCTTGAGGCCGGTCTGATAGTAACTGTTGATGAAGGCGTATTTCAGGACCTCGTCGCTTTCATTGCGGACCACGTCACAATGGCGTTCGAGCACGACGTCATCTAAGGTGAGCGTGCCGGTCTTGTCCGTGCAGATCACGTTCATGGCGCCGAGGTTCTGGATCGAGTTGAGACGCTTGACGATGACCTTTTTCTTGGACATGGCGATCGCGCCCTTGGAAAGATTGATCGTCACAAGCATGGGCAGCATTTCCGGCGTCAAGCCGACGGCGACTGCGAGCGAGAAGAGGAGGGCATTTTTCCAGTCGCCTTTGGTCACCATATTGATCACAAAGATCGCGGCGACCATCACCATCATGACCTTGATCATGAGCCAAACGAAGCGGTTCACGCCTTTGTCGAAACTGGTCTGCGTGCGGATGTTCGCCAGACGCCTGGAGATCTCTCCGAACTGGGTGCTGATGCCGGTCTTGATCACAAGGCCCAGGGCCGTGCCGCTCACGACGCTGGATCCCATGAAGGCAATGTTGGTCAGGCTCGTGACGGAAAGGTCTTCGGTTTTGATCGGGGCTGAGACCTTCTCGATCGGAAAAGATTCTCCGGTCAGAGAAGACTGGTTGATAAAGAGGTCCTTGCAAGAAAGGATGCGGAGGTCCGCAGGGATCATGTCCCCCGCGTAAAGGTCGACGATGTCTCCCGGGACGATCTCCCGCATTTTGATCTCGACCGGTTTTCCGTCGCGATTCACCGTGGCCGTCGCGCGCACGAGTTCGCTCAGTTTTTCGGCTTCTTTGTGGGAGCGGTACTCCTGGAAAAAGGACAAAAAGACGCTCAGGAAGATCATGAGGAGCACGAGCAGAGCCTGGATTCTTTCTCCAAAGCAGAGGGAAAAGGTGGCGATGATCAAAAGAATGATGACGAGAGGATCGGTGAATTTTTGAAGGAGTTGGCCGAGCACGGCCCGTTTTTTCTTTTTGGCGGGTTCATTGGGGCCGTATTGTTCGATGCGCAAAGCGGCTTCTTCTTCGGACAGGCCGCCCCAGGAGGTCATGAATTCTGTGAGGAGCTCTTCCGCTGTCGCCGCGCTGAAGCCGGAGATCGGCTTTTGATTTTTAGAGTTCTGAGAATTTGGCATGGGGAAGTCTAACGCATGAGACTATTAATGGCAATCCCCGCGACGAGGCTGACGAGAACGAGCAGGCCGATAATGAGAGCGGTTTCCCTGCGATCTTTATTCTCTTTGAGAAGGACCAGCAACCCCAGGCCCCCGCTCGCCGAAAGGCCCGCGATCGCGGAACCGAAAGTGATGCCGCCTTTGAGATAGACTTGCGTGATCGCGACAGAAGCCGCGCAATTCGGGATCAGTCCCACTGCGACCGCGATCAAGGGCTGGAAAAAAGTTCCCGCAAAAAAGAGGCGCCCCAGATCCCCTTCTCCGAACTTTGCGGCCAGGAGGCCGATCCCAAGCGAAACCGCGAAAATAAAAAACAGAACTTTGAGCGTATGTTTAAGCGGGAAGAGAAAAAACGTTTTCCACCGGGGGACCTCGATGCCGTGAGCGTGGCAATCGCAGGAACGGTGTCCTCCTTGGGGGATCACCGGGGCATGCGGCGAGTGGGGCGGCTTAAGGATCTTTTTGCGGAAGATCAGATTAATCATGTATCCGGCCGCGGTCGCAAGGACCACCTTGGTGAGTAAAAGCCAAAGGACGAGCGGCGCCTTGTCGTGCTGGGCGAGGATCACGGGAATGGCTTCATCGGAGGTGGAAACAAAGACCGCGATCAGCGTGCCCATCGAGATGCACCGGCGGGTATAAAGCGTGGCCGCGATGACCGAGAAACCGCATTGGGGCATGCAGCCCAGCAGCGCGCCCAGAAAAGGTCCTACCCCCGGCTTGTGGCTGATCTTCTCTCCGATGAAAGATTCCGACTTGTTCTCAAGGAACTCGAGTGCGATGTAGATCCCCAAAAGCCACGGCGCCGTCGCAAGTGTGTCTTTGAAAGCTTCCAGTAAGACCCCGTTCATTTTCTCCCGTCTCCTTTTTCGATCGGGTCATCCTACTTGGGAATGGGTCTAAAATCAAGAAAGCTGAACGTGTACGGAGTAAGACGGATGGCGTACGGCGAAAAAACAAAATTCTAAACGCCGTACTCCATACGCAGTACGTCTTGCGATTCAGGATCGATTCTGCGAGAATAACGGCGGCTATGAAAAATTATCTTTGGAAATATTTTCTTCCCGGCATCCTTTTGATCCTCTGTGCGTTTTGGGTCGGGACTCTCAAGAGCCTGATCTTTGCACTGGTCGGCTTCCTTTCATTTTTTCTGGCCGGCGTCGCGCTGATCATTGAAGGACGAAAAAAAAAGACTCTAGACTGAAGACTATAGCCCATAGCCAAAAGCTATCTGCTATAAGCTGTACGCTAAGATGCGAAGCACGGAGGTAACATGTACTTTAAATATTTGAACATTATTCTAGGAAGCGGGATGGTACTGGGTGGGGCGGGGGCGGCTCTCTTTACGGAAAGCCGCAAGCGGCTGATCACGAAGCTTTATCCGGAGGAACGCCCCCGTTGGATGATGACTGTCGGGGCGCTGGTGTTAGCACTGGTTTTATGGACCTGGGTGGAATTTCTGAAGGCCGTGAATATGGAGAATTTCGTGGTGACGCTCGTGATGAGTCTCGGGTTGGCGAAGGGCGTGCCGATGGTCTTTTTTTATAAAAAGTTCCGGGAGCTCTTGATGGCGCTTGTGGGGGAGCCGCTCGCGTTCCGCGTGGTGGTCTTAAGTTCCGCGGCCGTAGGCGTCGCGCTTCTGGTGATGGGAATTTTCTTTTAAACGGCCTCCAGATCGGGATGCCGTCTCGTTCACGGAAAAATTTTGTTACGAAAATCTGAGCACTTCGAGCGCCAGCTGAAAGCAAGCAAAGGAGTTACGAGAAAAAATCTCGTGGCTCCTTTTTTCTAAAATTTTAAGATGATTGGGCTGGTTTTCTGCCAACAGGGTATCTGCTCCTTATCCTCGGCGGGGTGTTTTAGCGATTGTGGGGAGATAATTAGGTGCTATTTTCAGGACCGCTTAATTTTATTCCCTAACGCCTGGAACATCTCTTGCGTTTTTTTGAGCGCTTGTTCTTCCGTGAGAATAGTCATGCCAACGGGGACCTGAAACTTTTCCTCCGGAATTGGCACATCGAACGTAATCTTGATTGCGGTTTTGACATAATTAAATTGTTCTCCAAAGGGGTTATTAATCAGCTTCTTTTTCAGTTCAATGCCGTTCCATAGGCCGCTCAACTCCATGGCGGACTTGTAGACCTTCAGCTTTTTCCCCAAAACCTCGGACGCTCCGGCGTATTGATAATTCTCCATGATGTCCTTCCCTTGGAACAGCAGATCGATAGCATCCTTCCGTTTTAGATACTGGATTACCATATTCTCCTTATAAATAAATTCATAAAAGTTCTTGCCGTCATACATCTTCCGATCCTTTTTGCTAACGGTCTGCCCAGCCGCCTGGACGCTGATCTCGTTTTCCTGATCGATGCGGTTCTTCGCCACATCGATATAAACAACCTCCTTGCCTTGCTGACCGCCCTGATACTGGTAAACTATGACCGCGGTTTTAAATGGCAGCTTACGAACGGTTACAGGACTTGAGTCAGCCTGTGCAGCGTCAAAAGCAGCTGCTGAAGCAACGTTTTTTGAAAAAGCAGAAGAAATATTACTCCAGCAAAGACAAAGAAAAAAAATAGCACATAAAAAAATTATTTTTTTCATTATTGCCACCATCCCTTTAGATATTGAAACCAGATATGATTCATCGCCCCATTTTTACCCGTTGTTATGTTATCGGATGTGCCAATAATAACATGACCGCTTAAAAGGTGGATAAACCTAATAATATTTGCTTACAAGCTGGACTGCACCCCTGACGGGGAGTCTGAATGATTAAGAAAGTGGCGGCAATGAAGGCTTCCGGTTAACAATCAAGGGGTTGTCAGAGTTGTCGATACGGGAATGTGTGCATGGGTTGACTTATAAAGAGGGAGTGAGCTGTGGAAAGGGAATGTCTAAACTGCGGCTAGCAGAATCAAGCAAGTGCAACCTATTGCGGGTTGTGCGGCATACCTTTTAAGAATTCGTCGGAGAGTCTTCCGGGAAAATTTAAGGATGATCAATCGCTCTTAGCTTCGCAGGAAAAAGCAAACGAGGAAGAAAGGGCTTTGCAAAGCATCAATGTTGTCACGGGGCTCAAGAGATTTTTCTTCTTTGGCCTAGCGGTCCTTGTTTCCGCGGCCATCTTATCCCAATGCGGTAAGGCAAATTCAAAACTGGTCAAAGGTTTTTCTGACCCCCAGCAACCCTTGGAAATTGTTCGGGGGAATGTCAAATGGACCTTTACTGCTGATTCTCCCCTCGACTCCGCTTTTATCTTTTTGGGTCGTGTTCCACGCATGGCCTATATGAGTTTCACGGCAGATGCTTTTTTTGTGACAACGCCTACGATCTACGCACAATTTCAGGAATTAAAGCAAAAACAAATGTGTGCGTCAGATCTCATGAACAATGAATTTCAATTATGTCTTATTCTTACAGATAATCCCGCCGTGCTTCACAAGATCCGCCAGCTTAAAGAAGGACAAGCAATAAAGCTTCTCGGGTATCATTTGTCAGAGACCCATCGAATCATTCATCCCCAAAAGATCAACTTCACCATGGAACTGCCTCAAAAAAATGTGCATCTGATTTTTCTCCAAGACGTGACCGTTCAGTCTTCCTAAAACCTGGCTGGAATTGGCTATAATTGAAGAGGTTAAGCGCGAACGGTTTCGAGGGTCGTGCAAGTCTGTGTAAGGAATACCGCCTGGTCGTGATTGACTTCAAAGAATCCGGGGCCGACCTGAAAATCCTTTTCAAAGCCGATCCCTTCCTTGACTTTCATTTTCCCGCCCTTAGAAGAGACCAGATACGGCGCATGGTGGGCCAGCACGCCGACAAAGCCATTTTCCGTGGGAAGAAACGTGTGTACGACCGTCCCTTCGTAGGCGGTTCCTTGCGGCGTGATGATCTTGAGCGAATAAGAGGTTGCCATATTTTTAACCTACAGCTTATAGACCATAGCTAGAGTCTGTACTCTCATGCATTCACTTTCACCTTCTCGTAAGCTTCCATAACGTCCTCAATACCGCCGGCCATGTAGAAGCATTGTTCCGGGATATGATCGAGCTCTCCGGCGAGGATCTTTTGGAAACTGGTGATCGTGTCCTTCAAATGGACGTAACGACCTTTGCGTCCCGTGAACGCTTCCGCCACGAAGAAAGGCTGTGAGAAAAAGCGCTCGATCTTGCGGGCGCGCATCACAAGCTCCTTGTCCTCCGGCGACAGCTCATTGATCCCCAGGATCGCGATGATGTCTTTCAGGTCCTTGTAGCGCTGAAGCACGCGCTGCACTTCGCGGGCGATATCATAATGTTCCTGTCCGACGATGCGCGGGTCCAGCATGCGCGAAGTGGAAGCCAAAGGGTCGACCGCCGGAAAGATGCCCTGCTCCACGATCGAACGCGAGAGCACGGTGACGCCGTCCAGGTGCGAGAACGCGGTGGCAGGCGCGGGGTCCGTGAGGTCGTCGGCCGGCACGTAAATGGCCTGCACCGAGGTGATCGATCCCGATTTGGTGGACGCGATGCGCTCCTGCAGCGCGGCCATTTCCGTCGCGAGGTTCGGCTGATAGCCGACCGCGGAAGGCATGCGGCCCAAGAGCGCCGAGACTTCAGAACCGGCCTGGGTGAAACGGAAAATGTTGTCGATGAAGAGGAGCACGTCCTGGTGCGCCTCGTCGCGGAAATATTCCGCCATCGTAAGGCCGGAGAGAGCCACTCGAAGACGCGCGCCTGGCGGTTCATTCATCTGCCCGAACATCATCGCCGTTTTTTTGATGACGCCGGATTCCTTGAGCTCGAGCCAGAGGTCGTTGCCTTCGCGCGTGCGTTCTCCGACGCCGCAGAAGACCGAAACGCCGCCGTGCTCGTTGGCGATCGAGTGGATCAGTTCCATGACGATCACGGTCTTGCCGACGCCGGCGCCTCCGAAAAGTCCGACCTTGCCGCCCTTCGGATAAGGCGCCAGGAGGTCAATGACCTTGATCCCGGTTTCAAGGGTCGCGGTGACTGGAAGCAGTTCTTCAAAGGAAGGCGGCGCGTGATGGATGCCGTTCTTCTTGGCCGGGTCTTTCACAGGCCCTTGTTCATCGATCGGCTCGCCGAGGAGATTAAAAATGCGGCCGAGTGTCTGTTCTCCCACGGGAACGGCGATCGGAGCGCCGGTATCTTGGACTTCCATGCCGCGCACAAGCCCGTCGGTGGAGGCCATGGCAATCGCGCGGATGACATTGTCCCCGATGTGCTGCGCGACTTCCAGGACCAGGGTCCGGTCCTTCATTTTGACTTCCAGGGCGTTCAGGATCTTCGGCAGCTGCTCCGCCTCGAATTCGACGTCGATACTGGGGCCCATGACTTGAATGATTTTACCGGATGACATAGAAACTCCTTTTACGTAGTTTTAAGGGCTTTAGAGCCCGAAACGATCTCGATGAGTTCTTTGGTGATGGCCGCCTGCCGGATCTTGTTCCTCAAAAGCACAAGCATTTCGATCAATTCTTTCGCGTTCTCGGTCGCCTGGGACATGGCGGTCATGCGCGCCGTGTGTTCCGCGATCATGGATTCCATGAAAAGCATGCGCACCTTGACCGCGAAAACGAGCGGGACAAGCCGCGCGAACAAGGCTTCGCGGCTGGGCTCCATGATGTAAGCGGCCGATGTTTCCAAAGGCTGGCCGTCGGCCGCCTCCAACTGGAAGGGCAGCAGTTTTTCCGTCGCCGGACGGTAAACGGATCTTCCCGTAAAGCTTGGACGCACCACGTAGATCGCGTCGACCTTTTTCTCCGTAAAGAGCGATTCGATGAGAGCGCTGATCTCTGTGATCATGGATTCGATCTGAGAGGTCTTGATGTCTTTGAAGGTTTGATCACACGAGTAACCCGCGCGCGACAGGGCGTTGATCCCGTTCTTGCCGACGCCGATGAGACGGGGCGCCTTCGACCGGGTCTTCAGGAATTTTTTGGCTTCCTCGACGAGGCCGTGATTAAAAGAACCGCACAGCCCTGTGTCGGACGTGACCACCAGAAGCGCGGTTTCCTTTTCCGCGCGTGTTTCGAGCAAAGGATGCTGAAGCGGCACATCGGTCGCGAGTAGACGGTTCAGGACCCCTTTCAGGGCCTGGACATAGGGGGTGGTCTGCTCGCGCATTCTTTGAAAACGCTTGAGCTTCGCCGCCGCCACCATTTCCATGGCCTTGGTGATCTTTTGGGTGCTCTCAACACCGCGGATCCTGTTTTTTAACGCTCGGAGTTGTCCGCTCATTTTAAATCCAAGACCGAAGACTTCAGACTATAGACAAGAGACAAAGTTTTAAGCTTTTGTCTCAGGTCGCTGGTCCCTGGTCTGTTTATATTTCGTGATCGCTTCTTTCAGCTTTCCGATCAAGCCTTCGGAGAGGATCTTTTTTTCTGTGATTTCGATCGAGATATCGTCATAATTTTTTTCGATGAAATCCCAGAGACCTTTTTCAAAATCCCGGACTTGAGCGGTGGGAACATCGTCCAAAAAGCCCTCGTTGCCCGCAAAAATACTGATCACCTGTTTTTCCAGAGGAAGCGGGTGAAGATCGGTTTGCTTCAGGATCTCGACCATGCGTTCGCCGCGCGTGAGCTGGTCCTTGGTGGTCTTGTCAAGATCGGTGGCTAGCTGGGCGAAGGCCTGAAGTTCGCGGTACTGGGCAAGGGCGAGGCGCAGCGTGCCGGCGACCTGTTTCATGGCTTTGGTCTGGGCGTTCCCGCCGACGCGTGAGACCGATAGGCCGACGTTGATGGCCGGCCGCACGCCTGCGTAAAAAAGATCGCTTTCCAGATAGATCTGCCCGTCGGTAATGGAAATAACGTTGGTCGGGATATAGGCCGAGATGTCCCCGAGTTGCGTTTCGATCACGGGAAGCGCGGTGAGCGATCCTCCGCCCAGGTCCTCGCGCATTTTGGCCGCGCGTTCAAGCAAACGTGAATGAAGATAAAAGACATCGCCCGGATAGGCTTCGCGTCCCGGCGGCCGCTGAAGGAGAAGCGACAACTGGCGATAGGCGACCGCATGTTTGGAGAGGTCGTCATAGACCACCAAGGCATGCTTGCCGTTAAAGAGGGATTCTTCACCGATCGCGGCGCCGGCATAGGGGGCAAGATACTGAAGGGGAGCGGGATCGTCGGAGGATGAGGAAACGATCGTGGTGTATTCCATAGCGCCGAGCTTTTCAAGCGTTTCGGTAAGCGCCACGACGCTGGAGAGTTTCTGGCCGATCGCGACATAAATGCAATGAACGCCTGTGGTCTTTTGATTCAAGATCGTGTCGATCAAGATCGCGGTCTTCCCGGTCTGGCGGTCCCCGATGATGAGTTCGCGCTGGCCACGGCCGATCGGGATCATCGCGTCAATGGATTTGATGCCGGTCTGCAGCGGTTCTTTCACTGGCTGGCGCTGGACGACGGAAGGGGGGAGGGATTCGATCGGACGCGTTTTTTTCGAAGCGATCGGACCTTTACCGTCGAGCGGCACGCCCAGCGGATTAATGACGCGGCCTTTGAGAGCATCTCCCACCGGGACCTGCACGATCTTGCCCGTGCGTTTGACCTGATCGCCTTCTTTAATATTGCGGTCTTCACCCAGAATGACAACGCCGACATGATGCGGTTCCAGATTGAGCACGAGGCCCGTCGTCCCGTCGTGGAACGTCACCAGCTCGCCAGCCATCACCTCATCAAGGCCATACACGCGGGCGATACCGTCGCCGACCTGCAGGACATAACCGATCGATTGCATCTCGAGCTTGGTTTCGTATTTCTGGATCTCTTTTTCTAAAGCTTGTGTGACTTCTTCGGGTTTAAGCATCAGTACTGTTCTCCATTCAATTTTAGGGGTTAACAGTGCTATACCGTATACCCCTCAATTTAAATATATGCGATATTAGGCGATCTCTTCTTCGGCGGAACTGAAAATTTTTTGATGGATCTCATAAAGACGGTTTTTGAAACTGCAGTCGATCTCTTTACCGGCAAAGCGCAGGATGAACCCTCCCAGGATGCCTCGGTCGGTCTTGGGGATCAGCCGGATCTCCGCCGGAGGACGGATCCGTCCTGCAGTCTCTGAAGGCGGATCCGAGCGGAGTTTTTTTGTGAGCACCGCTTTGAACTTTCCAAGGGTCTCGGAAGAGAACGGTACGGCGGAGAATATCACCACTTCCTGAACGCCTTGTTTTTTCTCGAAACGGTCATGAAAGAGCTTCTGAATGTCCGGCAAAAGCGCGAAACGCTTTTTATCGATCAGGACACGGAAAAATCTTTCCAAAAGTTTCGTTTCTCCTCCCGCAAGAGTTCCCAGCGCCAAAGCGTATTTTTCCGGGTTCGTGAGCGTGGGATTTGCCATCAGAAGTAGGACCTTCGGCTGGGCCGCGAGGATCTTGGTGACGGCATGGAGCCTGGCGTCGACCTCGGCGAGGGAACCGTCTTTTTCTGCAAGCTCAAAGAGGGCGCGAGTGTAGCGGCCCGAGGCGATCGTATCACTCATAGTTTTTTCTCAAGCTCCCCGAGGATTTCCAGGGCTTTTTTCTCTTGCTGGGCCCCGTCCATTTTTTCCGTCAGGATCTTTTCGGCGACCCGTATCGAAAGTTCGGCGACCTCCTGGCGGAGCGTAAGCCGGGCCTTCTGGATCTCGAGTTCAATATTTGCTTTTGCTTTTTCAAACGAAGTTTGTGATTCGAGGCGCGCCTTTTCCTGGATCTCGCGGGCGAGGCGCCGGCCTTCCTGAATGGCTTCCTGCATTTTGGCGCGGGCCTCTTCCTCGATCTTCTGAAGATGCGCGCGATAATCCTTTTCAAGCGCAGCGACGTCTTGCTTGGATTTTTCGATCCCGCCCCATTCGTTTTCGAACCGTTCGCGCCGCGAACGGATGATCGCCAGGAGCGGTTTCCACGCAAACTTTTTGAGCGTGAAGAACACGATCAGAAAGGCGACGAGTTGGACCACGACCTCCGAGAGGCGGATGTTCTCTTGAAAAAATTCCATAAACGTTCCCGGGTTAGATCTTTCCCATCAACACAAAACCGAAGATCAGCACATAAAGCGTCAAGGCTTCGATCAACGCGCATCCGGCCATCATGTTGACCAGGATCTTCTGCGCGGCTTCGGGCTGGCGGCCCGTGGCGTCCATGGCCGAGGCGACGGCCCTACCGAGACCGAGCGCGGAGCCAAAGGCTGTGATGGCAAGACCGATGGGGAGTGCGAAACCTAATGCGACGTGTGAATCCATGGATATTCTCCTTACGTTACGTTGAGTGTGAGTGAATAGGACCGGACGATTTCTCAGGTGCCGCATCAGGCTCCTCATCATGATCATGCGGCAGGATCAGTGAAATATACACGGTCGAGAGCAAAAGGAAAACAAAAGCTTGGATGAAGCTGAAGAGGATCACAAGGACGTTGGCGAAGAGCTGGAAAAAGAACGGCAGCCAGCGGTACATCGCGTTCAATTCCGCGAACTTATAAAGGAGCTTGTCCTCGCTCGAGACATTGGCGAAAAGACGAAGCGAGAGGCTCAAAGGCACGGCGAGGAATTCAATGCTCAAATTGATGACAAGCATCAGCGGGACAAGCGCGAGGCCCAGGATCCCGATAGGGTTTCCGGCGAGATGCTTCAGGTAATTGAAAAAGCCATGTTCTTTGATGCCGACCCACTGAACGTAAACCGTGGTGATGAGCGCCAAGGCGATCGTGGTGCTCCATGCGCCGGTCGGTGATTTCATCAAAGGGACCAGCCCGAGCCAATTCTGAAGAAGAATATAAATAAACATGGTTCCAAGGAAAGGGACGTGTTCCATGCCGCGGGGTCCGAGAATGCCGGTGACGAATTCGGCGAGGCCTTCCATGATGAGTTCCCACCGGTTCTGGAGACCTTTAGGGAGAAATTCATTTTTTCGCGCGGCCCTGATTGATTGAACCGTGATGAAGCCCAGGACCAGAAATGAAAAGGCAAGATTTTCCCAGGAGAGCAAAAAGTGGACAAAATGGGATTTCGGGAAAAAATGCTCCAGGACCGTGATCAGGTTCGGGAGTTCTTCGGCAGCCTGTTCGTGGGCTTGTGCCACGGCTTGCATGGCGGCCGTCATATGCTGTTCAGTCCCATTCATAAATCCTTTTTCTCACTTCCTTTGTATAGAAGCCTCAGGATCCGCACGGTTTGGAAGGCGGAACCGGCGAGCCCCAGAAGCACGAAGGCCAGGGTGGTGTCGGGGATCCAGCCCCATTTTTTGATCAGCCACTGACTGATCAGATAACCCGCAAAAGGGCCGCTTAAGAGGACCATGGGCACGGTCAATGCCAATCCGAGCATCCAAAAAAGCTTACGAAGATCTTTCTTGATAGTGTCCAAGGGATTCGGGATGGGTCCGCGCCCAGCTCATAACGCCGCTTTCAGTCACAAAATTTAACAGGCAGTATTATCTGGCAAATCATATTTCTTTGCAAGCCAAGATACAGAAGGAGGATGAAGGCTGGCGAATGAAGTAAAACAAAAAATCCCAAGGCCTGTCATCATCCTTCATCTGGCATCCTGGATTATTTTTTGTTCTGGATTTTCCTCGAACGTGTCGATAAAGTAGAAACCTCATCACCACTTGTAAAGGAACATTATGGCCAAAGGGTTCTTCAAGTTTATCTTCGGGCTGATACGGCTGGCATTTTTCCTTCTCCTGTTTATAGCCATTTTCCATACCTGGGTGATCAAGCAGGCCATCACGTTCTCCTTAAGTTATCAACTGGGCGCGGACGTCTCGATCCGGAATGTGAAAATGGATTGGAAGAACACCGGGTTTGAAGTTCAAGGCCTTGAGATCGGAAATCCCTACAGTTTCCCGAGAGGGACTTTGGCAAATATTCCGCTCGTGATCGTTTCGGTAGATCTTCCCGGTTTTTCCAAAGGGGTTTTACGGCTCAAGACCGTGGGGATCGATCTTCGGGAGCTTCAGGTCATGAACGTTTCACGGAAGGGCTTGAATCTCCTGGCGCTGAAGCCCCTGCAGGAAAGCAAGGAGGAGCGATCCTCGTCTTCTCAAGAGGCCGTTCGAACGCAGATCAAAAAATATATGCCCGAGATAGTGATCGACGAGCTTATTTTTTCCGTGGGGGACATCAGTTATTTGGATGCGAGCGGCCCTTCCTTAAAGCAAAATCATTACCAGGCCGGGATCCGCGGCGCGACCTATTACAACATTCGGGGGACCCAGGATGTGGTCGCGATCATGGCCGGAGAAGCCTTAAAGAAAATGAACTTTGGTTATCTTGAAGCACAATTGCAAAAATTTCGCAGTGGCTCGGTTTCTTCCGGAACCAGCAAAAAGAGCGGTTTTTTCGACCACGTGATGGGAGCATTGAGCTGAAAGCAGCGTGATCGAATTTTAACTCGTTACTAAAAAACGGGTTGCAAGCCCCATCCTCAATGAGAATTTCCCGTCACGACAGGTTTTGGGGTGAGTATTTTGGCCTGTCGGCTTCCCGCAATCGGAGGAGAAAAATTCCTAAAAAAGCTTGACACGATTTTCTTTTTCAATAGAATGTCCACTCTTTCCTCAGAGGAGAGCTGTCTCCGCGTAAGGTGATTTCTGTCTTTAAATGCGGGCGTTTTTCTTTCGAAGAAAAAAGTTTTTTGTCTTTACTGTGGTAAAAATGTCGTGGCGAGCGATCGAAAGCGCTTACAGAGCTAAGCGCTGGAGTAGCTCAGTTGGTAGAGCACATCCTTGGTAAGGATGAGGTCATGGGTTCAATTCCCATCTCCAGCTTAGGATGTGAAAACAAAACTTCAATAAGGGAGAACTCCTATGGCAAAAGAACAATTCAAACGTACCAAGCCTCACGTGAACGTCGGAACGATCGGACACGTGGACCACGGCAAAACAACTCTGACCTGCGCCATGACCAAGGTTTTGGCCGCGAAGGGTATGGCGACGGTCCGTGAATATGCGGACATCGCGAAGGGCGGTACGGTCCGTGACGATTCCAAGATCGTGACGATCGCCGTCTCCCATGTCGAATATGAATCCGAAAAACGCCATTACGCGCACGTGGACTGCCCGGGACATGCGGACTACATTAAGAACATGATCACGGGTGCTGCGCAGATGGACGGCGCCATCCTGGTCGTTTCTGCCGTGGATGGACCGATGCCCCAGACCCGCGAGCACATTCTGCTTGCCCGTCAGGTCGGCGTTCCTGCCATTGTGGTGTTTCTCAATAAATGTGATCTTGTTGAAGATGCCGAGCTTCTCGATCTCGTCGAGATGGAAGTCCGTGATCTTCTCAAGAAATACGATTTCCCAGGGGATAAGATTCCCATCATCCGCGGTTCCAGTCTTCCCGCGTGCCAGAATCCCACCGATGAGAAAGCCAGCAAGTGCATCATGGATCTCGTCAAGGCTCTGGATGAAAGCATTCCCGAACCGAAGCGTGATATCGAAAAACCCTTTTTGATGCCGGTCGAGGACGTTTTCTCGATCTCCGGTCGTGGGACTGTGGCCACGGGCCGTATTGAGAGAGGTGTGGTGAAAGTCGGTGATGATGCCGAGATCATCGGCCTTCGTGAAGGTGCGATGAAGACGACCGTAACGGGTGTTGAAATGTTCCGTAAACTCCTCGATGATGCGCGTGCCGGCGATAACGTCGGATTGCTCTTGCGCGGTATCGAAAAAGATCAGATCGAAAGAGGGATGGTCATCGCAAAGCCGGGAACTTGCACCCCTCACAAAAAGTTCAAAGCTCAGATCTATGTGTTAAGTAAGGAAGAGGGCGGCCGCCACACGCCGTTCTTTAAAGGGTATCGGCCTCAGTTTTATTTCCGCACTACCGATGTTACGGGGATCGTGACGTTGCCGGCCGGCGTTGAAATGGTGATGCCGGGTGATAACGTCGCAATCGAAGCGGAACTGATCATGCCGGTCGCAATGGAAAAAGAGCTCCGATTCGCCATCCGTGAGGGTGGAAGAACGGTCGGCGCCGGCGTTGTCAGCGAGATCATCGCGTAACATCTCGTTCGGCCACAAATCCTAGCATTTTTTGGCGAAGCCCTGCTGGCTGTAAGGCGTTTATTTTCGCCGTAAGAGGCCTTATAGCTAAAATTAGAATTTTAAAATCATGTTTTTTCCATGGTTTTTTTAAGACAAACGAAAAGGTTTTATTTCAATGCAAGTGATCATTTCTCTTGTGTCGACCTGTGATTGTAAGGCGACTTACTGGACGCGGAAAAACAAAAAGACTAATCCGGACAAAATCGAACGAAAAAAATACTGTCCGAGTTGCCGCAAGCGTGTCCTTTTTCGGGAGAAGAAATAAGTTTTTTCGGAGCTGGACGGGATTTACCCCGTTAGAAGTTTGAACGAACGTCTTTTTATTTTGAAACTTGGTAGTGATTAAAATTAACAAACGTTAGATTGAAGTTTGCGGTTTTTGAACTTCTAACGGGGTAAAGGCCTGTAGCTCCAATTGGTAGAGCGGCGGTCTCCAAAACCGCATGTTGCAGGTTCGAGTCCTGCCAGGCCTGTTTTTCAAGGCTGTTTTGGCAGGTATGGAATAACGTGAGGATGTTATGGTGCAGAAAGTAACGAATTTCTTTCAGGAAACACAACAAGAGCTCAAAAAAGTCACTTGGCCGACCTGGAACGAGGTTTGGCAGGCGACACTTGTGGTCATTGTGGTGACCTTTTGTGCATCCGCGTTCATCGCGTCTGTGGATTTTATCATTTCGAATATCCTCCGGAAATTAATCAGTTAAAGTTATGGCCGACGCAAAGTGGTATGTAGTCCATACACAGACGGGCGTTGAAACAAAAGCCCGCGCGAGTTTGATCAGTCACGCGGAGACCGCGGGGCTATCGCACTTGATCCACGAAGTGTTGATCCCATTGGAAAAGATCAGCGAGGTCAAGGGCGGTAAGAAAAGGATTAGCGAGAGAAAGTTTTTTCCCGGCTATATCCTCGTCAAGATGGAATTGACCGATGAGAGCTGGTACCTGGTCCGCAACACGCCGGGGATCTCGGGCTTTATCGGGTCGGGGAAAAATCCGATCCCGCTCACGGAAAAAGAAGTGAATGCCATCATCCGCGAGCAGGAAGAAAAGCAGACGAAGCCGAAACCGAAAGTGGAATTTGAAGAAGGCGAAAACGTTCGGGTCAAAGAGGGTTCTTTCGCGAATTTTAATGGCACGATCGAGCAGATTAATCCGGATCGCGGCAAGATGCGCGTGATGGTCACGATCTTTGGGCGGTCGACCCCCGTAGAACTTGAATACTGGCAAGTGGAAAAGATCTAAAAATGGCAAAAGAGATCAAAACAAAAATCAAATTGCAAATTCCGGGCGGACAAGCGAATCCCGCTCCGCCGATCGGTCCCGCGCTCGGTCAGCACGGCGTCAACATTATGGAATTTTGCAAGCAGTTCAATGAGCGCACCAAAGACCGTCCCGGGACCATCCTTCCGGTGGTCTTGTCGGTTTACAAGGATAAGTCCTTTACATTCATTCTTAAGTCGCCGCCGGTGGCCGCGGAGATCAAAAAAGTTGTGGGTCTCGCGAAGGCCTCGGGGGAACCCGGCCGCGTGATCATCGGGAAGATCACCCGCGATCAAGTTATCGAAATCGCACGTAAAAAAATGGTAGACCTCAATACGACCAAGATCGAAAGCGCCTGCCGCATTGTCGAAGGCGCCGCCCGCAGTATGGGCATCGAAGTCGTAAGGTCAAAGTAAGAACAGGACAGACGATGAAACGCAGCAAGCGGTATCAAAAAAGAGCGGCGCTGGTAGAGGAAGGAAAGCTCTATTCCCTGACCGAGGCCGTCAAGATCCTCAAAAAAGTTGAAAAAAGCAAAGTGGACGAGACGATCTCGCTCAGTTTTCAGCTAGGCGTTCGCGCCGAACAAGGCGATGAGAACGTTCGCGGCACCGTGAGTCTGCCGCATGGCAGCGGGAGATCCCAGCGCGTGCTTTGTTTTGCTAAAGGCGAAAGCGCCCGGGATGCTGAAACGGCCGGGGCGGATTTTGTCGGAGCCGAAGAGCTCGTGGAAAAAGTGAAGAACGGGTTTCTTGATTTTGACGTGGTGGTGGCCCATCCCGATATGATGCGTGAAGTGAGTAAGCTTGGGCGTGTTCTTGGTCCCAAGGGTCTTATGCCGACGCCGAAGACGGGCACCGTGACGCCCCAGGTCGGCAAAGCGGTCAAAGAAGTGAAGGGCGGGCGCATTGAATTCAAGAGTGATAAGACCGCGGGACTGCATGCGGTGTGCGGGAAGCTTTCTTTTAAAGAGGAAGCGCTTTTGGAGAACGCCCGTACCGTGATCAAGGCTGTGAAGGATTCCAAGCCCGCGACGAGCAAAGGGGAATATTTTAAGACGGTCCATATCGCGACGACTCACGGCCCGGGCCTGAAGCTTAATATGGGAGCGCTCTAAGCCATGCCTTCTTTAGAAAAAAAATTGATGTTCCAGGAGATCGTGAAGGAATTCGAAAAAAGTCCTTACGCGTTCATTTCCAATCTGGATGGGATCTCGGTCCTTGATATCTCGGAAGCGCGACGGAACCTCGAGAAGGTTTCCGGGCGTTCGCTGATGGTCAAGCACGCGATGGCCCGAAAGATCTTCACGCAGTTTAACGTGGCGGGTGCCGAAAAGTATTTGAATGGCTCCGTGGTCATCACGTTCGGGGACAAAGAACCCCAAGAGATCTCGAAAAAACTTGTCGATTTTTCCAAGACGAATCAAAAATGGAAACCCGCCGGGGTGATCTTCGAAGGTCAGGTCTACGGCGAGGATTTCGTCAAACACCTTGCGAAACTCCCGTCCCGGAAAGAGCTTTTGACGCAGTTGGTGCTGCGCATGAACTCTCCGATCCAGGGTTTTGCGAACGTCCTCGGAGCCCTCACGCGCAATCTCGTGGTCGCTTTGGAAGAGGTCCGTAAGAAGAAAGCAGCCGCTGGCGCTGCGTCTTAAGAACGCCAGAACACAACGAATGTCCTGATAAGGGAAATTCAATCAAGGAGGCATCAGCCATGACAGAAGCAACCGAAGTGAAAGTTTCCGAAAAATTGCAAGCGATCCTTACCTCGATCGAAACGTTGACGGTGTTGGAACTCGCGGAACTCGTCAAAGCGCTTGAGGCGAAGTTTGGCGTGAGCGCGGCGGCTGCGGCCCCCGTGGCGATTGCGGCGGCAGGTGGCGCAGCGGCTGGCGGTGCTGCAGCGGCGGACGAGAAGACCAGTTTCACGGTCGTTCTTACCAGCGCGGGCGACAAGAAGATCAACGTGATCAAGGAGATCCGTACGGTCACAAGCCTTGGGCTGAAAGAAGCCAAGGACCTGGTCGAAGGCGCTCCGAAGACCATCAAGGAAGATGTGAATAAAGAAGAAGCCGAGAAGATCAAGAAGGTCCTCGAGGCCCAAGGCGCGAAGGTCGAGATCAAGTAGTTTTTCAGTAGAAACGGGCAAATCAGGAACGCTGTCCTTAAGGAGGACAATTCATAATGATGCCTTTGATCAAGAGAAAAAGCTTCACGAAGATTCAGGATACGATGGATCTCCCGAATTTGGTCGAGATTCAGATCAAGTCGTACGAGGAATTTTTGCAGAGCGGCCGCTCGAACCGCCGGCGTAAAAACCAGGGGCTAGAAGCGGCGTTCGCGGATTGTTTTCCCATCGAAAGTTTTGACGGGACCTGTAGGCTTGAGTATCAGGGCTATTCTCTTGGCAAACCCAAGTATTCGATCCCGGAATGCCAGAAGCGGGGCATGACCTATGCCGCGCCGCTCAAGGTAAAACTGCGCCTTGTCCGCAAAGGCATCGCCAAAGAGCAGGAAGTCTACATCGGGGAACTTCCGCTCATGACCGAGACCGGTACTTTCATCATTAATGGCGCCGAGCGCGTCATTGTGAGCCAATTGCACCGTTCTCCGGGCATGTCGCTTGAGGAAAGCCTCCATCCGAGCGGCAAGAAAATGTATAGCGTTCGTATTATTCCGTACCGCGGCGCATGGCTTGAGTTCGAGTCTGACGCCAACGACGTGCTTTACGCCTACATTGATCGCCGCCGAAAGATCCTCGCCACCGCGCTTTTGAGAGCACTCGGCTATTCTTCGACCTACGATATCTGCAAGGAGCTTTATCCGGTGGAGAAGATCCGCGGGTTCGACCGTTCCAAGGCGAAAAGTTGTGAAGATGAGATCCTCGCGGAAGACGTTTTTCACCCGGCCAGCAAAGAACTGATCGCTGCCGCCGCGTCCAAACTGACCAAGGAAGTGCTTGCGACTCTTCTTTCTAATGATGTCACGACCTTTTCGATCGTCAAGCTTCCCAAGGAAGACCGCTCGCTCATCAATACGCTCGAGCGGGACCCTTACCGTAACTCCCAGGACGCGCAGCTTGCCATCTACCGCCGCGTCCGTCCCGGCGATCCGCCGACGGAAGCAAGCGCCAAAGACCTCATTCAGAAGCTTTTCTTTGATCCCCAGCGTTATGACCTCGGTCATGTCGGCCGTTTCATGCTCAATAAGAAGTTGGGTCTCGGCACGAGCGCTGCGGAGACAAAGAATACGACGCTTCGTCCCGACGATGTCATGAAGGTGATCGGCAAACTCCTCAAGCTCCGCTCCGGGGAAGTGAGCATCGATGACATCGATCATCTTGGCAACCGTCGCGTGCGTTCGGTCGGTGAACTTTTGCAGAATCAGTTCCGGGTCGGTCTTGCGCGCATGAAGCGTTCCTGCGTGGAGCGCATGTCCATTTATGATCTGGAAGCCGCGATGCCACACAACCTGATCAACCCCAAGCTTATTTCCGCGGCGATCAAGGATTTCTTCGGGCGCAGTCAGCTGTCGCAGTTCATGGACCAGACGAATCCTTTGGCGGAACTCACGCACAAACGCCGTCTTTCCGCGCTCGGTCCCGGCGGTCTTTCAAGAGAACGCGCGGGTTTCGAAGTCCGCGACGTTCATCCTTCGCATTACGGCCGTGTTTGTCCGATCGAAACACCGGAAGGTCCGAATATCGGTTTGATCTCTTCTTTAAGCACGTTCGCCCGCGTCAACGATATCGGATTCCTCGAGAGCCCCTATCGCAAGGTTGTGAAAGGCCGTGTGACGGAGCAGATCGATTATCTTACCGCCGATGAAGAAGATAAATATGTGATCGCCCAGGCGAACGCATCGCTTGATAAGGGCGGCCATTTTACATCGGACGCGGTTTCATGCCGTGCCCGCGGGGACTTCCCGAAAAAGAAACCCGAAGAGATCGATTATATGGATGTGTCGCCCCGCCAGCTTGTGAGCGTGGCGGCGGCTTTGATCCCGTTCCTGGAACACGACGACGCGAACCGCGCTCTGATGGGTTCGAACATGCAGCGCCAGGCCGTGCCGCTTCTTATTCCCGAGGCTCCTTTTGTGGGGACCGGGATGGAGCGCCATGTGGCCAAGGATTCCGGCGCCATTGTTCAGGCCAAGTCTCGTGGGACCGTGAAAGCGGTCACCTCCGACGAGATCGTCATTGATGATTTTGTTTACAAACTCCGGAAATTCAAGCGTTCCAACGCCGGCACCTGCATCAACCAGCGCCCTCTTGTCGAGATCGGCGATAAGGTGAAGCGCGGGGATATCATCGCGGACGGCGCGGCGACGCAGGGCGGCGAACTTGCGCTCGGGCGGAACGTGCTTGTGGCGTTCATGCCGTGGCGCGGTTACAACTTCGAAGACGCTATCATCGTCAGCGAAAAACTTTGCAAGGAAGACGTTTATACGTCGCTTCACATCGAAGAGTTTGATATCGAAGCGCGTGACACGAAGCTCGGCAATGAAGAAATCACCTGCGATATCCCGAACGTGAGCGAAGAAGCCTTGAAGGATCTCGACAAAGAAGGCGTGATCCGTATCGGTGCGGAAGTGAAGCCCGGCGATATTCTGGTCGGGAAGATCACTCCGAAATCCGAGATCGAGCTTTCTCCCGAAGAAAAACTTCTTCGCGCGATCTTCGGCGAAAAAGCCGGGGATGTGCGTGACGCTTCCCTTTCTGTGCCTCCGGGCGTAGAAGGTGTCGTGGTGGACGTGAAGGTGTTCGCCCGCAAAGAATCGGCCGCCAAGACCAAGGAAGAACGGCGTCAGGAAAATAAGGATATTAATGAGATCAAGGAGCGTTTTAATGAGCGCATCGATCTTCTGAAGCGCGAGCGCCTGAATAAGGTCTCGGACATGGTGATCGGAAGAAAGCTTTCCGAAGATCTGCTCGATGATATTTTGGGCGAGGTCTTGATCAAGAGCGGCCACGTGATCACCAAGAGTGATCTCAAGAAACTGGACGGTTGCGATTGGGATTCGCTCCGGATCGACGAAGATCCGGACCTTGAAGAAAACATCAAAAAGATCGCCCGTGTTTGGGGCGATGAGATCGACGAGCTCGTGGCCGAACGGACCCGCGAGACCGATCGCGTAAGAAAAGGCGATGAACTTCCTCCGGGAGTCATCAAAAAAGTTGTGGTGTATGTTTGCTCGAAACGCAAGATCTCGGTCGGCGACAAAATGGCCGGTCGTCACGGGAACAAAGGTGTGATCGCAAAAGTCCTTCCGGAAGAGGACATGCCGTTCCTCGCGGACGGAACTCCGGTAGAGATCATCCTGAACCCGCTCGGCGTGCCGTCTCGTATGAACGTCGGGCAGATCCTGGAGACGCATCTGGGTTGGGCGGCCAAAGTGCTCGGGCTCCATGTGGAAACGCCGGTCTTTAGCGGCGCCACCGAAGCAGAGATTCGTCAGGTCATGAAAGAGGCGAAGGTCCCCGCGGACGGAAAGATCTCGCTTTATGACGGCCGCACCGGTGATAAGTTCGACGAAAAGATCACGGTCGGTCAAATCTACATGTTGAAACTCGCGCATTTGGCGGATGACAAGATCCACGCGCGTTCGATCGGGCCCTACTCTCTCGTGACGCAGCAGCCGCTCGGCGGCAAGGCGCAGTTCGGCGGGCAGCGTTTCGGCGAGATGGAAGTGTGGGCGCTTGAGGCGTACGGCGCGGCCTTCACGCTTCAGGAACTTCTCACCGTGAAGTCGGATGACGTGGTCGGCAGAACGCGCGTCTATGAGGCGATCGTCAAAGGCGAGCCCGCGCTCCACGCCGGCACGCCGGAATCTTTCAACGTGCTTGTTAAAGAACTTCAGGCCCTTGGGCTCGATATCGATCCCGAGCGTAATGCGAGCGGTAAATTGCCGCACCCCGAAACCAAAGAAAAATCCGCGGAAGATAAACAGGAAGAAGCCAGGGAGAAACTTAAAGTATGAACTACAGCGTAAATACTTTTGATTCTGTTTCGATCCGCATTGCATCCCCAGAATCCATTCGTAAGTGGTCGCGGGGCGAGGTGAAGAAGCCCGAAACGATCAATTACCGGACGCTCAAGCCCGAAAAAGACGGGCTTTTTTGCGAGCGTATTTTTGGTCCCACCAAGGATTACGAATGCGCTTGCGGCAAATACAAACGTATCAAGCACAAGGGGATCGTCTGCGACCGTTGCGGCGTGGAAGTGACCCAGGCCCGCGTCCGGCGTGAACGGATGGGGCATATCGATCTCGTGACACCGGTTTCCCATATCTGGTTTTTCAAGACCATGCCCTCACGCATCGGGAATCTTCTCGATCTGAGCGTCCGCGCGCTTGAAAAGGTCCTCTATTATGAAGAATACATTGTTCTTGATCCGAAGCAGACGCCCTTGAAGCCCCGCCAGCTTTTGACGGAAGACGAATACCTGAAGGCGCAGGAACAATACGGCCCCGAGAATTTCGTGGCTCAGATGGGCGCGGAGGCCGTCCAGACGCTTTTGTCGGAACTGGAGCTCGATAAATTGACGGCGAAATATCACCGTCAGCTCAAGGCGGCCAAATCCAAGCAGTCCCGCGCTCGTGCCGTGAAGGTCCTCAAGATCGTGGAGGCGTTCTACAAATCCGGCAATCATCCGGAATGGATGATCATGAAAGTGGTGCCTGTCATTCCGCCCGATCTTCGCCCGCTGGTGGCTCTGGACGGGGGACGGTTCGCGACCAGCGATTTGAACGATCTTTATCGTCGCGTCATTAATCGTAACAACCGTTTGCGCAAACTTCTCGAGTTGAAGGCCCCGGATGTCATTATCCGCAACGAAAAGCGAATGCTCCAGGAAGCGGTGGACGCGCTTTTTGATAACGGCCGTCATGGTCGTCCGGTGCTCGGCGCCGGCAACCGGCCACTCAAGTCCCTAAGCGACATGCTCAAGGGAAAACAAGGCCGCTTCCGCCAGAACCTGCTCGGAAAACGCGTCGACTATTCCGGCCGTTCCGTCATTGTGATCGGGCCGGAGTTGAAGCTCCATCAGTGCGGGTTGCCGAAGAAGATGGCGCTCGAACTTTTCGAGCCTTTTATCATCCGTAAGCTCAAAGAACGCGGGCATGTGCACACGATCCGCTCTGCCAAGAAAATGGTCGAGCGCGTGAAGCCCGAAGTTTGGGACATCCTGGAAGAAGTGATCAAGGAGCATCCCGTGATGCTCAACCGCGCGCCGACGCTCCATCGTCTCGGTATCCAGGCTTTTGAGCCCATGCTGATCGAGGGTAATGCCATTCGCATTCACCCGCTCGTTTGTACGGCCTTTAACGCCGACTTCGACGGTGACCAAATGGCCGTTCACGTGCCGCTTTCCATGGAAGCTGTGATGGAAGCGCGCATTCTTATGCTTTCCGCCAACAACATTTTCTCGCCCGCAAGCGGCCAGCCGATCATGACCCCGACGCAGGATATTGTGCTCGGGATCTATTATTTGACCAAAGTCCGTGACAAGGTATTGGGAGAAGGCCTTGCGTTCAGTGATGAGCAGGAAGCGATCCTGGCCTATCAGGACCATCAAATCCATAAGCACGCGAAGTGCAAACTCCGTTTGGAAAGTGGGGAGATCGTGGAAACGACCATGGGGCGCATTCTTTTCAACGAGGTTCTGCCCGAGGGGTTCCGGCACGTCAATGATATCGTGAACAAAGGCAAGCTTTCCAAAATCATCGCCGAATGTTACAACACGTTCGGTCATGAAGAGGTCGTGAAGCTTCTCGACAGATTGAAAGCGCTCGGTTTTGCCGAAGCTACCAAGGCGGGTCTTTCGATCGGGATCGATGACATCCAGATCCCGGATGCCAAGGAAGGGATCTTGAACGAGGCCCGCAAGGAAGTGAAAGCGATCGAGAGCCAGTACAAGCAGGGCGTGATCACGGATGGTGAACGTTATAACAAAGTGATCGATATCTGGACGCATACGACCGACCGGGTCTCCGACGTGATGTTCGAAGCGCTCGATCAATTCAATCCTATTTTCATGATGGCCGATTCCGGAGCCCGTGGTTCCAAGCAGCAGATCCGTCAGCTGGCCGGTATGCGCGGTTTGATGGCGAAGCCTTCCGGCGAGATCATAGAGAGCCCGATCACTGCGAATTTCCGCGAAGGTTTGACGGTGCTCGAGTATTTCATTTCAACGCACGGAGCCCGCAAGGGTTTGGCAGATACCGCTCTTAAGACCGCCGACTCCGGGTATTTGACCCGTCGTCTGGTGGACGTGGCGCAAGATGTGATCATCAATATTGACGATTGCGGTACCTTGAACGGGATCGTGGTCGAGCCGGTGTATGAAGGTGAGGAAGTGATCGTGTCCCTTTCCGACAGGATCCTCGGTCGCGTCGCTTTGGACAGCGTTGTGGATGTCATTACCGACCAGGTGATCGTGAAGTCCGGCGATCTCGTCGATGAAGCGACCGTTAAGAAGATTGAAGAGGCCGGGATCGAGAAGATCCGTGTCCGTTCCGTGCTCTGTTGCGAATCTCCCAAAGGGATCTGCGCCAAGTGCTATGGCCGCGACCTTGCCACGCGCCGTCTGGTGGAACAGGGAACCGCGGTCGGTATCATCGCCGCGCAGTCCATCGGCGAGCCGGGGACCCAGCTGACCATGCGTACGTTCCACATCGGGGGTACGGCGTCCCGCGTGGTCGAACAATCCTATTATCGCGCGCGCAATGAAGGCGTCATCCAGTCCCATAATTTAAAAACGGTCGTCACAAAGACGAACGAGACCGTGGTGCTGAACCGGAACGGTCAGCTCTCGCTTCATGACGCGACGGGGCGTGAGTTGGAGCGTTACACGATCCCGACCGGCGCCTTTATCCATTTCAAGGATGGTGAGAAGGTCAAAAAAGGTGAGATCTTCGTGAAATGGGACCCGTATACGGTTCCGATCTTGACCGAAGTGTCCGGGAAAGTCCGTTTTGAAGATATCAAGGCCGGCGTCACCATGAATGAAGAGCTTGACGCGACCACCGGTATGACCGAGCGCGTGATTATCGAGCACAAAGAAGACATGCACCCGCAGCTGCTTTTGGTCGGCGAGAAAGATGAGATCCTCGCGTTTTATCCGATCCCGACGGGCGCTCATATCGTAGTCAAAGACGGGCAATCGATCACGGGTGGAACGCTCCTTGCGAAGACGCCGCGTAAGATCGCCAAGACCCGCGATATCACGGGCGGTCTGCCGCGCGTGGCCGAACTTTTCGAGGCCCGCAAACCGAAAAACCCCGCCATTATTTCAGAGATCGATGGCGTGGTGGAGATCGGGGCGATCGTAAAAGGCCAGCGTCAGATCATCGTGAAGAGCTCGACGGGTATGGCCAAAGAATATTTGATCCCGCACGGAAAGCATTTGAACGTTTACAAAGGGGACAGGGTCCTTGCCGGCCAGCAGCTTGTGGACGGCCCGGTCGTGTTGCAGGACATTCTTCGTGTTTCTGGAGAAAGAAGCTTGCAGCAATATCTCGTGGAAGAAGTTCAGGAAGTCTATCGTTTGCAGGGTGTGAGATTGAACGACAAGCACGTGGAGTGTATTGTTCGCCAGATGCTCCGTAAGGTCCGCATCGAGGATTCGGGAGATACGGAATTCCTCGTGGGCTCCCACGTGGAGAAGCTCAAGTTCGCGGAAGAGAATGCCAAGATGATCAAGAAAGACAAGGAGCCCGCCAAAGGCACCTCGATCCTTCTGGGGATCACGAAGGCGTCGCTTACGACCGACAGTTTTATTTCAGCCGCGAGTTTCCAGGAAACGACACGCGTGCTCACGGAAGCGGCTTCTGCTGGCAAGCGGGATTATCTTCAGGGGCTCAAAGAGAACGTCATCATGGGGCATCTGATCCCGGCCGGAACGGGTTTCAAGATCCACCATGATATTGAGCTCAAAAAAGACCTGACCGGTGTTTTGCCGGACCCCGAGGCGGAGAAAAAAGAAAAAGCTGCCGAAGAGGCCAGCGCATCCAAGGAGAATTCTTAAATGGCGCCGACCATCAACCAGTTGATCCGTTTTGGAAGAAAAAAATTCAAGTGGAAATCCAAGTCTCCGGCTTTGCAAAATTCACCGTTCCGTAAAGGCGTGTGCTTGATCGTCAGGACGCAGACCCCCAAAAAACCGAACTCCGCTCTTCGTAAGATCGCTCGCGTGCGTTTGACGAACGGGCAGGAAGTGACTGCCTATATCCCGGGTGTCGGGCATAACCTGCAGGAACACTCGATCGTGCTCGTGCGAGGCGGCCGCGTGAAGGACCTCCCGGGCGTCCGTTATCATATCGTTCGCGGGAAACTGGATGCTGCCGGCGTTGCGGACCGTACGAAATCGCGTTCAAAATACGGCGCGAAAACCCCGAAAAAGGATGCTAAGAAATCATGAGAAGAAGACGCGCACAAAAAAGATTGATCGATCCGGACCCGCGTTACAACGATTTGCTGGTAGCGAAGTTCATTAATATCGTGATGGAATGCGGCAAAAAGTCGACCGCCGAGCGGATTGTCTATGACGCCCTCGATATCGTGAAAGAAAAAACGGCAAAAGAACCTCTTGAAGTTTTTCGTGCGGCGTTAGACAATGTGCGCCCTCTCCTCGAGACTAAATCCCGGCGCGTAGGTGGGGCGACGTATCAGGTGCCGGTCAGCGTTTCCGAAGATCGTGGTTACTCCCTAGCCCTTCGTTGGATCCGGAGCTATTCCCGTGAACGCAAGGGGAAGCCTATGCACGAAAAGCTGGCGCAGGAGATCATCGACGGTTTTAACAAGACGGGCCCTTCCATCAAGAAGCGGGAAGACATGCACAAAATGGCGGAGGCCAACAGGGCTTTTGCGCATTATCGCTGGTAAAAAGAGTACGGCGGAAGGTGTGCGGCGTAAAAAAAGAAATATTTCGCCATACTCGATACTCCATACGCATAACGCAGAACGAAATTTAAAATGGCAGACGAAAAGAAAATTCATTTTCCGATAGACAGGATACGCAATATTGGTATTGCAGCCCATATTGACGCGGGGAAGACGACCACTTCCGAACGTATTCTCTTCTATACCGGCCGGACCTACAAGATCGGGGAAGTGCACGAGGGAACGGCGGTCATGGACTGGATGGAGCAAGAGCAGGAGCGCGGGATCACGATCACCTCGGCGGCCACGACCTGTTTCTGGAAAGACTGCCGCATTAATCTTATCGATACCCCGGGACACGTAGACTTTACGATCGAAGTGGAACGCTCCCTGCGCGTGTTGGACGGCTGCGTGGCGGTCTTTGGCGCCGTGGAAGGCGTGGAGCCGCAATCTGAGACGGTATGGCGTCAGGCGGACCGCTATCACGTGCCGCGCATCGCCTTCATCAATAAGATGGACCGCACAGGGGCGGAGTTTGAAAAGAATGTTCAGCAGATGCGCGACCAGCTTGGCGCGAACGCCGTTCCTATCCAGATCCCGCTGGGTCTTGAAGAAAAGCATCGCGGCATCATCGACCTCGTCGAGATGAAAGCTTATGTTTTTAATGACGAGAGCCTTGGCGCGAAGTTCGATATCCAGGAAATTCCAGCCGAATATGCGGAGCAGGCCAAAAAATATCGTGAACATATGATCGAAAAAGTTTCCGAATACGATGACGCACTGATGCATAAATTTATTGAAGGACAGGCGCCCACGGTAGCTGAGATCAAATCCGCGATCCGCAAGGGGACGATCAGCCTGAAGATGGCGCCCGTGATCGTGGGTTCCGCGCTCAAGAACAAGGGCGTGCAGCAGCTTTTGGACGCGGTGGTGGATTATCTTCCTTCGCCGCTCGATATTCCTCCTGTGAAAGGCACCGAACCCGGGACCGAAAACGAGATCCATCGCGAAGCGAACGATAAAGCTCCCTTGGCTTGCTATGCGTTCAAGATCGCGAGCGATAAATTTGTAGGTTCTTTGACTTATATCCGTATTTACTCAGGGACGCTTTCTTCAAGTTCTTATATCCATAACGTGCGTACCGGCAAGACCGAACGTATCGGCCGTCTCCTGCTCATGCATGCCAACAAACGTGAAGAGATTGATGAAGCGGGCGCCGGGAACATTGTGGCCGCGGTCGGTCTTAAAGAAGTTAAGACCGGCGATTCGCTTTGTCTTGAGAGTAATCCGATCTTGCTTGAGACGATGTTTGTCCCTGAGCCGGTGATCTGGATGGCGGTCGAGCCTAAGACCAAAGCGGATCGTGACAAAATGTCCGATGCTCTTGGTAAGCTTGTGAATGAGGATCCTACCTTCCGCGTAAAAACGGACCAGGAAACCGTCCAGACCTTGATCGGCGGGATGGGCGAGCTTCATCTAGAGATCAAAGTCGATATCATGAAGCGGGAATATGCCGTCCAGGTCAATGTCGGGAAGCCCCAGGTTGCTTACAAAGAAACGATCCAGGCATCAGCCGAAGCTGAAGGAAAATTCATCAAGCAGACCGGTGGTCGCGGACAATATGGTCACTGCTATATTAAGATCGAGCCTCTTAAGCGCGGCACCGGAAATGAGTTTGCGGATGAAGTGAAGGGCGGTTCCATCCCTCGCGAATATATTCCTGCCGTGGAGTCCGGGGTGGAGGATGCTTGTGCGAACGGAGTGTTGGCGGGTTATCCGGTGACGGATGTCAAGGCCACCGTTTATGACGGAAGTTATCATGATGTTGACTCTTCGGAAATTGCGTTTAAAATGGCTGGCATTTTCGCCTTCAAGGAAGCTTTTAAGAGAGCGAAGCCTGTGCTACTCGAGCCCATCATGTTCGTGGAGGTCTTGGTCCCCGAGGAATACATGGGCGATGTGATCGGCGATCTGAACTCCCGTCGTTGCGTCATTCAGGAGCTCACGAGTCGCGGTCATCTCAAGGTGATCCAAGGGCTTGTTCCATTGTCCGAGATGTTCGGTTATGCGACTTCGGTCCGTTCCTTGTCGCAGGGACGCGCGACTTACACGATGGAGCCGCACACTTATCAAGAAGTTCCAAAAATGGTCGCAGAAAAGATCATTGCAGGATAAAAAAATGGCACAAAAAAAAGAAAAGATCCGAATCAAATTAAAAGCGTATGACCACCGGGTGCTGGACCAGTCGGTCCAGGAGATCGTGGGAACTGCAAAAAAGACCGGCGCTAAAGTGGTTGGTCCGATCCCGCTTCCGACGCATATTTGGAAAACGACGGTGCTTCGCGGTCCGCATATCGATAAGAAAGCGCGCGATCAATTCGAGATCCGGACCCATAAACGGCTTATTGAACTGGAAGATCCTACTTCCCGAACCGTGGACGCGTTGATGAAACTCGACCTTCCGGCCGGCGTGGATGTAGAGATTAAACTTTAAAAAAGAGAAAATTATGATCGGTCTTTTAGGTAAAAAAATAGGGATGTCCCAGATCTTCGACGGGGAGGGTCAGCAGGTCCCTGTGACGGTGGTCGAGGTGGGGCCGTGTTTTGTGACGGCGCTTCGCACCAAGGAGAAGAACGGGTATTTGGGCGTTCAGCTGGGATTTGATGCCATGAGCGAGAAGCGCCTGAATAAGGCGAAATTGGGCGCTCTCCGCAAGGCGAATGTTCCGCCGGTGAGGTTCATCCGCGAGATCCGCACGGAAGACCTGTCGAACCTGAGCATTGGCAGCGAGCTCCACGCGGAAAATTTCGAGGCCGGAGAATATGTGGATATCGAAGGCGTCTCGATCGGAAAAGGTTTTCAGGGGGTGGTGAAGCGCCTCAATTATAAGGGCGGCGCGAGCAAAAGCCACGGTTCCATGTTTGGCCGCGTTCCGGGTTCCATCGGCTCCAAGGCCGGCGGCGTAGGTTGCCGCAAGAAGGTTCGTAAAGGCAAAGGGCTTCCCGGGCACATGGGCGATGAACAGATCTGTATTCATAATCTTAAAGTCATGAAGGTGGATGCCGAAAACAATCTTCTCGCCCTGAGCGGCAGTGTGCCGGGAGCGGAAGGCGGTTATTTGATCATTCGAAGCGCGCTTAAGCGCGGCAGGAAAAGTTCCTGGAAAGTGAGAAGTAGTAAGCAGGAGTCCCCGAAGGAAAAACCCTCGGAAGCTTCCAAAGCTGAAAATCCTCAAGTCGTTCCATAAGTGATGCATTCATTAGAAAGGTGTGAAAGATGAAGGTGCTTCTTTACTCGAAAGAGGGTAAGAAGAAACAAGAGGTGGTGCTGAACCCCGAGATCTACGGGGTCCGGGCGAACGATCGCCTTTTGGAGCTGGTGCGGAATGCGTACTCGGGCAATCTTCGCAAAGGGACGGTCGACACCAAGACGCGCGGCGAAGTGCGCGGCGGTGGCAAAAAGCCTTGGAAACAAAAAGGGACCGGAAGGGCGCGCGCGGGTTCGAGCCGTTCTCCGATCTGGGTCGGCGGGGGTACGGTGTTTGGTCCCCATCAGAGAGATTACACCGTTAATTTGTCGAAAGCGATCCGTAACCTGGCCTTGAGGGTCATGCTCAGCAAACGCGCGGGAGAGAAGAATTTGATTCTGCTTGAGGCGGTGAAGCTTGAGACGCCGAAGACGAAGGAATTTGCGGCGATCGTGAAGGCATTGCCGGTCTTGAAAAAACGCGCGCTTTACGTGGTGAAAGAAGCGACGCCGGACCTTAAACGCGCGAGCCGCAATATGCGCGAGAGGATCGAGGTCAAGACGGCCGCGGAATTTACGGCCTACGATGTGATGCAACGCGAAAAACTTGTGGTCGATGAGGCCGCGATCGAGCTGATCGAAAAACGTTTGGCGGTCGCGGCAAAGGAGAAGCCCCATGAAGCTTAATCTTTACGATGTCGTGATCGAGCCGTTGATCACTGAGAAGCTCTCCAAGGCCGCCGAGGCTTCGAGCCAGTACGGTTTTCGCGTGCATCCCGAAGCCAATAAAAAAGAGGTCAAAGCGGCTGTGGAGAAGATCTTCGAAGTCCATGTGGAAAGTGTGAATACGATGAATGTCTCAGGAAAATGGCGCCGTGTGCGTCACGTCCCCGGACAGACCGCGGCCTGGAAAAAAGCGATCGTGACCCTGAAAAAGGGCGAAAAGATCGATCTGACGAAATAAAAAAAAGGATCTATGGGACTCATTAAGTTTAAACCAACAACACCGACGCGGCGATACGGCAATGTTTCCGATTTTGCCGAGATCACCACGGATCATCCGTACAAGCCTTTGACCTACATTAAAAAAGGTTCGGGCGGGCGCAACAACCATGGCCATATCACCTCGCGTCGTATCGGGGGCGGGCATAAGCGCCGTATTCGGTTGATCGATTTCAGAAGGAATCGCATCGGTGTGGAAGCGACGATTTTGACCGTGGAATATGATCCGAACCGAAGCGCGCGCATCGCGCTTGTGCAGTACACGGACGGGCTTAAAAGCTATATTCTTTGCCCCGACGGCATGAAGGTCGGCGATAAAGTGGTGAGCGGGCCGGATGTGGAAGTAAGGGTCGGGAATCATTTACCGCTTGAGAAGATTCCGGAAGGTTCCATGGTCCACAATATCGAACTCCGGCCTGGTTTGGGAGGAAAGCTCGCGCGTGCCGGCGGCGTGGTGGCGCAGGTCCTCGCAAAAGAAAATGATATGGCGCACATCAAACTTCCCTCGGGGGAAGTGAGACTTATTCCGGCGAAGGCATATGCCACGGTCGGGCAGTGCTCCAATATTGATCATGAGAATATTGTTCTTGGGAAAGCCGGTCGCGCCCGCTGGCTGGGACGGCGTCCCGTTTCACGAGGCGTTGCGCGTAATCCGGTCGACCATCCGCTGGGCGGTGGCGAAGGGAAATCGAAGGGTGGGAACCATCCGCAGAGTCCTACGGGGGTAAAATCAAAGGGTTACAAGACGCGCAAGCGTTATAAAGCATCGAACAAGTACATTGTGAAGGATCGCAGAAAATGAGCCGTTCCGCAAAAAAAGGCGTCTACGTTGACGACAGACTTTTAGGCAAGGTCCAGATCGCGAATCAGAAAAAAGACCGCCGTCCCATCAAGACCTGGTCGCGGCGCTCGACGATCACCCCGGAGTTCATCGGCGTTACCTTGTCGGTCCATAACGGAAAAAGTTTTATCAACGTGTTCGTGACCGAGAATATGGTCGGGCACAAGGTCGGGGAATTCTCTCCGACGCGAACGTTCAGAAAACACAGCGCTTCGGGTGACAAGGCAAAAGCCCTTGCCTCAGGCTCAACGACCTGATCTGAAAGAACAACATGGCTAAAGAAGAAAAAAAAGCAAAAGTAGAAGCGGCACCCTCACCGCGCGTTGTCAGGGCGCTCACAAAGCATTTGAGGATCGCCCCGCGGAAGATGCGTCTTGTGATCGATACGATCCGCAGACAGCCCGCGCTGGAGGCGGTCGGGATCCTGATGCTTCTCAAGAAGAAGGGCGCGAAACTCGCGGTCAAAACCTTGAAGAGCGCCATTGCGAACGCTAAAAATCTTGGATTGAATGAAAATCGTCTTTATGTTTCCGGCGTGCGTGCGGACGGAGGGCCGGTATTCAAGCGGTTCCTGACCCGTTCGATGGGGCGTGCGGATAAAATTTTGAAACGGACCACCCATTTGACCGTGGAAGTCCGCGAAGGGTTCAAGATTTGGGGCGGAAGAACGCCGGAAGATTCGAAAGCGAAGAGTAAGAAGAAAACCGCTGCGGCGGCTTAAAAGAACAAAGGCATAAGGGAGGTTATTTTGGGTCAGAAAGTTCATCCTTACGGTTTGAGGCTCGGGTACATCAAGCCCTGGAAAGCGCGGTGGTTCGCCAAGCGCGATGCCGGGACTATTCTCATGGAAGATCTCAAGATCCGTGCGTATCTGAAGAAGAAGCTGGCGATCGCCGGTATCTCTTCGATCGAGATCGACCGGGCGTCGAACCGGATCCGCATCCGTATTTTCGCGGCCAAGCCGGGCGTGATCATCGGACGGCGCGGTCAAGAGATCGATAAGATCAAGGAAGATCTTGCGGCCCTGACCAAGAATGAAGTGTTTCTGGACATCAAGGAAGTGAAGATGCCTCAGATCGACGCGCAGCTCGTGGCCGAGAATATCGTGTTGCAGCTTGAAAAGCGCATCGGGTTCCGGCGCGCGATGAAAAAAGCCATCCAGCTTGCGATGCAGAAGGGCGCGCTGGGTATCAAAGTGCAGTGTAAGGGCCGTCTCGGTGGCGCGGAAATCGCCCGTGAAGAAAAATATCATGAAGGAAAGGTTCCGCTCAGTACTTTTCGCGCCGATATCGATTACGGTTTTGCCGAGGCTTTTACCACTTATGGAACCATCGGTTGCAAGACCTGGATCTACAAGGGTGATGTGCTCGTGAAAAAAGAGCAGGAAGCCCAGAAGCTCGAGCTCGAGAAAAAATTCAAGGTGGTGGAAGAAGAGATCCAAAAAGCAGCGGTTTCAGAAACGGTCAAGTCCGAGACCGAAGAGCCTAAGAATAGCGGAACACAGGAGAACTCGAGCAATGCCCCTACAGCCTAAGAGGGTTAAGTTTCGCAAGCATCAACGTGGATGGATGCGCGGGATTGCCACGCGAGGCAGCAGTTTGGCGTTCGGGGAGTTCGGCCTGAAGGCGCTTGACTGCCACTGGCTGACCGGAGTCCAGATCGAAGCGGCCCGTGTCGCTTTGACGCGTCACGTCAAACGCGGCGGCAAGATTTGGTTACGGGTTTTCCCGGACAAGTCAGTTTCCAAAAAGCCGGCTGAGACACGCATGGGTAAGGGGAAAGCCGCGCCGTCGCATTACGTCGCGGTCGTGAAGCCCGGCAAGATCCTTTTTGAAATGGGCGGTATCCCGGAAGAAATGGCCAAGTCGGCGATGAGGCTTTGTGCTCACAAGATCCCGTTTCGTACTAAATTCGTGAAACGCGAGGTCGCGGTTTAACATGTTAAAAGTCGCGGAATTGAAAGAACTCAGCACCGAGGAATTAAGCGAAAAGGTCAATGTTTTGAAGAAAGGCTTGATGCAGCTCCGCTTTCAGCACAAGACTGGCAAGCTCGAGCGCCACTCTGCGCTCCGGGAAGCCAAGCGGGACATCGCGCGCGTCAAGACCGTGATCACCGAAAAGAAGAAAGGCGAGAAAAAGTCATGACCGAGAACGGACCTGAAGCTCAATCGAAGCGAGTTCGTGAAGGGGTGGTCGTCAGCTCGAAGATGAACAAGACCATTACCGTGCTTGTGACCCGCCTGCTCAAGCATTCCAAATTCAAGAAGATCATCAAGCGGCATGTTAAGTATTTCGCGCATGATGAAAAGAACGAGGCTAAGGAAGGGAATCGCGTCCAGATCGTCGAGACCCGGCCGCTTTCCAAGACCAAGCGTTGGCGTCTCGTCAAGGTATTGCCGTCATGATCCAGATGCGAAGCGTTCTTGAGATCGCCGATAATAGCGGTGCAAAAAAAGCGGCCATGATCGGCGTGATCGGTCGTCACAGTAAGCGTTCCGCCGAAGTAGGAGACATTATTACGGCGTCCGTCAAGGAAGCCCTTCCGAGCGGTGCGGTCAAAAAAGGAGAAGTTGTGAGGGCGGTGGTCGTGAGGACAAAATCCCCGATTCGTCGCCGGGACGGCTCTTCCGTGAAATTTTCGTCGAATGCTATCGTGTTGATCGATAACCAGAAGAACCCGCGCGGGACGCGTATTTTTGGCCCCGTGGCCCGTGAGCTTCGTGATTGTGATTTTTCCAAGATCATTTCGCTCGCGCCGGAGGTCGTTTAATTTATGAAGATCCGTAAAGGCGATGAAGTGATCGTGACCAAGGGTAAAGACACCGGAAAAAAAGGGCGTGTGATGCGCACCTTCCCGAAAGAGGGAAGGCTTTTGATCGAGAAGATCAATTACCGGACGTGCTATTTGCGCAAGAGCCAGGAAAATCCGAAAGGCGGGATCACGAAAATGGAAGGGAAGCTCCATATCTCGAACGTCAAGCTCATTTGCCCGCGCAGCGGCAAGCCTTCCCGAGTCGGGTATTCCATTCTTGCGGACGGGACCAAGCACCGCATGGTTAAAGCGTCAGGCGAGGTTTTATAAACATCATGAATCAAAAAGTTACAGCACTTCCAAGATTGCTTGAAAAATACCGCACGGAGGTTGTGCCAGAACTCCAAAAAGAGTTCGGTTATAAGAACCCCATGCAAGCGCCCCGGATGGAAAAAATCGTGGTCAACATGGGTGTCAAAGAAGGCCAGGAGGACATCAAGATCCTGGACCAGCTCGCGATCGAGCTCTCACGCATCGTCGGGCAAAAGCCAGTGGTGACCCGCGCGAAAAAGTCCATTTCGGCTTTTAAGCTCCGCGAAGGTTCTCCGATCGGTCTGAAAGTGACGCTCCGGAAAGGCCGCATGTATGAGTTTATGGACCGGCTTTTCAACTTTGCCATGCCGCGTATCCGTGACTTTCGGGGATTTTTGGACAAGAGTTTTGACCAGCGCGGGAATTTTACGATCGGGCTCACCGAGCAGACGATCTTCGCTGAGGTGGAGTACGACAAGATAAAAAAGACCCAGGGCATGGACATTACGTTTGTGACCACGGCTGAGAACAGTAAAGAAGGAAAGCGGCTCCTGGAGCTTATGGGCTTTCCTTTCAGGAAATAAGGGATTTTCAATGGCAAAGACTTGTTTGATCGTTAAGCAGAGATTGGAACCAAAGTTCAAGGTCAGAAAATACAACCGCTGCCAGCGGTGCGGGCGTCCTCGCGGCTATATCCGGAAATTCTCTATCTGCCGTATTTGTTTCCGGGAATTGGCCAACACGGGCATGCTGCCGGGCGTGGTCAAATCCAGCTGGTAATCAGGAGGAAAGGTTTTCATGTCGCGCTATGATTTTATCGGAGATTTTTTAACGTCGATTCGGAACGCCTCGAAGGCGCATAAGGAAAAGGTGACCGCCCCGGCTTCTGTCCTTACGGTGCGGATCGCGGAGCTTTTGAAGAGCGAGGGCTTTATCGAGAACGTGAAACCCTTTAACGACGGGAACAAAAATTTTGTACGGATCCATCTGAAATATCTTCCCGGGGGGAAGAAGCCGGCGATCCAGGGGTTGAAGCGTGTCTCGACGCCGGGGTTGCGCCGTTATGTCGGCTATCAGGAGATTCCGAAAGTTCTCGGGGGATTCGGGGTGGCAATCCTTTCGACGTCCAAGGGCGTTTTAACCGGACGGCAGGCCCGTGAGGCCAAGGCCGGCGGCGAGATTCTTTGCACAGTTTGGTAGAGATTTTTTAAGCGATCACCAAGAGGAATTATGTCACGTATCGGAAGAAAGCCAGTTACGATCCCTGAAAAAGTAAAAGTCGCCGTTCAAGGCACGACCCTGAAAGTCCAGGGGCCTAAGGGCGAGCTTACCTTAAGCGTTCATCCTCGTATCACGGTCAAGGTCGAGGGGACTGAGGTGAAGGTCAGCCGTCCCACGGATATCCGTACGGATCGCGCGCTTCACGGTTTGACGCGCAGCCTGATCCAGAATATGGTGATCGGTGTGACTCAGGGTTATTCTAAAGAACTCGAGATCGTGGGCGTTGGGATGAAAGCATCCGTGAAGGACCAGGTGCTGACGCTCTTGCTTGGATTCACACATCCTATTAATTATCCGTTCGGTAAAGACGTGGAGATCAAATGTCCGAAGCCGACCTCGATTCTTATTGCGGGGGCTGACAAGCAGCGGGTGGGGCAAACAGCCGCCGAGATCCGGAGTTTCATGAAGCCCGAGCCTTACAAAGGGAAGGGCATCCGCTACCTGGGCGAGCATGTGCGCCGCAAACAGGGTAAAACGGTCAGCTAATCAGGTTATAGAGGAGTTTAGAATTATGGTCCAAGAAAAAGAATGGGGAAGGATCCAGAGGCACCGTCGGGTCCGCAAAAAGGTCATCGGGTCGGCCGAAAGACCGAGGGTGGTTGTCCACCGTTCCCTGAAAAATATTTTTGTGCAGGCGATCGATGATGTTTCTCAGAGAACGCTTGCCTCGCTTTCCTCCTTAAACAAGGAAGTCGCGAAGGCCGCTTCCAAAAAAGGGAAGATCCACGTCTCGGATCAATTGGGAGCGCTTTTCGCCGAGCTGCTTAAGAAAAAAGGTGTGCAGAAAATATCGTTTGATCGCGGCGGTTATCTTTATCACGGCCGTGTGAAGGCCTTGGCCGAAGCGATCCGTAAGAACGGCATTCAATTTTAAAGTAGTCACCGAAAGGAAATCCACGAAGCATGGAAAAGACAACCGTAGCGCCGAAAACACAGCAAAAAGCGGGCTCGAGAGCTCCTCAGTCCCCCTCCCGGTCTTCCCGGACGCCCTCCATGTCGGCCGACGGTTCAACGAATTATGAAAAGGTCATTCAGGTGAACCGTTGCGCCAAGGTCGTCAAAGGCGGGAAACGGTTTTCCTTCAGCGCGTTGGTGGTGGTGGGCAGCGGCACCGCTCAGCTTGGGTACGCGCAGGGTAAGGCCAATGAGGTTGCGGACGCGATCCGCAAGGCGCTTGTCGCGGCCCGCAAGAACATCATTACAATCACGCTTAAGGGGACGACGATCCCTCACGAGGTGATTGGGCGTTATGGCGCGGCGAAAGTGCTTTTGAAGCCCGCCTCTCCCGGTACGGGGATCATCGCCGGCGGATCAGTGCGCGCGGCGTGTGAAGCTTGCGGGATCAAGGATATTTTAACGAAGAGTCTTGGCAGCGATAACTCCATTAACGTTCTGAAGGCCACGATCGATGGTTTGACCGCGCTTGTGGATCGCAAGGTTCGTTATGACGTAGAAAGCGAAAAAGTGTCATGAGACACAAAACACCTTACAAAAAGCGTCCGAAACGCTTGGGTTGCGGGATCGGTTCCGGCCACGGAAAGACCTCGACCAAAGGACACAAGGGCCAGAGGGCGCGTTCGGGGTTTGCGCTCAATCCCGGGTTCGAAGGCGGACAGAACCCTCTTTATCGTCGTCTCCCGAAGCGCGGTTTTAATCGCAGTGCGTTCAAAAAAGTTTATGCAATCGTGAACCTTCAGACGCTGGCAAAGCTCGAGGAAAAGGAAATCACTCCTGAAATTTTGCTCGCAAAGAACGTCATCAAGGAGCTCCATGACGGACTGAAGGTCCTCGGCTCCGGTGAGCTCAAAAAAGCTGTTACTGTGAAGGCCCATCTTTTCAGCGGTTCCGCAAAGACGAAGATCGAGTCTAAAGGCGGCACAGCTGTTCTGCTCGAAAAATAAATAACAAGCACCGTGTTGAATTAAATTTAATGGTGTACGGTGCAAGAACGGAGTTCTGGTGCTACAAGCGTTCGGAAATATCCTAAAGATCCCAGACCTGCGTAAAAAGATTCTCTTTACGCTCGGGATTATCGCTGTCTACCGGATCGGAGCCTATGTCCCGACCCCGGGGATCGACGGTGTCGCACTCGCGCGATTTTTCCAGATGCACATGGCCGGGGGGACGCTCCTGGGTTTTATGGGGATGTTCACCGGCGGCGCGCTCCAAAAGGCGACGATCTTTGCGTTGGGGATTATGCCGTATATTTCGTCGTCGATCATCCTCCAGCTTTTGACCGTGGTGATCCCGGCTTTAGAAAAACTCGCAAAAGAAGGCGAAGAAGGCCGCAAGAAGATTATTCAGTACACCCGTTACGGGACGATCGTTCTGAGCATTTTACAGACGTTCTTTATCGCTCTTTGGCTTGAAAATCCTGCGGCTTTCGGGGGGTCGGTAATCGTGCCGGACCCAGGGTGGGGATTCCGCTTGATGTGTATGCTCACTATGACCACGGGGACAGCGTTCATCATGTGGCTCGGCGAGCAGATCGATAATTTCGGGATTGGTAACGGCATGTCGATCATCATTACGGCCGGTATCATTGAAAGGTTGCCGGAGGCATTGCGTCAGACCTGGGTATTGCTTTCGCCGTTCGACCCGTCACGGCAGCAGCTTGCGTGGTGGAAATTTGTGATCATGTGCGGGCTTTTCGTGGGCGCGGTGATCTTTCTCATTCTGATCATTCAGGGACAGCGGAAGATCCCGGTTCAGTATGCGAAACAGATCCGGGGGCACAGGACTTACGGTGGGCAGAGCACGTATTTGCCGCTCAAAGTGAATCAAGCGGGCGTGATCCCAATCATTTTTGCGCAGTCGGTCATTCTTTTTCCGGCGACGATAGCGGGTTTCTTTCCGAATGCTGGGGCTCTCACCAGGGTCGCTCAGGCGATCAGCTACGGGAGCGGGGGCTATATGGGTCTAGACGCGCTTCTCATCGTGTTTTTTACGTTCTTTTACACAGCGATCACGTTCAATCCGATCGAAGTAAGTGATAACCTTCAGAAGTATGGAGGTTTCGTGCCCGGGATACGGCCGGGAAAGAACACGGCGGAATATCTGGATTATCTGATGACGAGGATCGCGACGGCGGGCGCGGTGATCCTGGCCCTGATCGCGCTTTTTCCAAAAATCATTTCATCACCGCATGTGTTGAACATTCCGTTCCTGATTGCGAGCTTTTTCGGCGGGACCGGTCTTCTTATCATCGTCGGCGTGGTGCTGGACGTGATGAAGTCCGTCGAGTCACAGCTTGTCATGCGGCATTACGACGGTTTTATTAAACGGGGCCGCTTGAAAGGGCGCCGGTAATGAACCTGATCTTTTTGGGGCCTCCGGGGGCCGGAAAAGGCACCCATGCCAAAATGCTCAGTGAGAAATACGGGATCGTGCAGCTTGCCGCCGGCGATATTTTGCGTCGAAATATCAAGGAAGGGACGAAGCTCGGGGCGCTTGCCAAGGATGTGATCGCACGCGGGGAACTCGTTTCGGATGATCTTGTTAACGACATGATGTTCGATGAGATCCAAGGACTTAAGAGCGCGAAAGGTTTTATTTTAGACGGGTACCCGAGGACGATCGGCCAGGCTGAAGCCCTGGAGAAATTCCTCGTGAAGGAAAAGATCCCGCTCGCGGCCGTCGTGAATTTTGACGCGCCGGAAGAGGTCCTGGTGGACCGGCTTGCGGGTCGCAGGCTTTGTCAAGTGACAGGTAAGATCTATCACGTGCGGAACATGCCGACAAAAAAAGAAGGCGTGTGCGATTGTCACGAAAAGCCGCTTGTGACCCGCAAGGATGATGAGCCCACGACGATCCGTCACCGGCTTAAGGTTTATCACGAGTCGACGAAGCCACTCGTTGAGTTCTATCGCAAGAAAGGACTTCTGCATGACGTTCCGGCAGAGGGCGATGCCCCGTCGGTCCAGAAGGTCCTGGAAAAGCTCTTTGAAAAGATCCGTTAGGCACGCATGATCGAGTTGAAGTCAAAGCGTGAGATACAGCTGATTCAGGAGGCCGGAAGGATCCTGAAAAAGGTGTTTTCGGCCGTGAAGCCCATGATCGTTCCGGGCATGACGACGGAAGCGCTGGACCTGGCGGCGGAAAAAGTGATCTTGGGGCATGGCGGACAGCCGGCGTTCAAAGGTTATCGCAGTTTTCCAAAGACGGCTTGTATTTCTATCAATGAGGCCGTGGTGCACGGGATCCCGGATGCGCGCCGTTTAAAAGAGGGTGATGTTGTCAGTTTTGATATCGGGGTGAAGTGGAACGGGTTTTACGCGGATGCGGCAAGGACGTGGCTGGTGGGCACGGGAGATCCGAAAAAGCAGGCCTTGATCAGCGCCGCGAAGGATTCTCTGGACGCCGCGCTTGTGGCTTATGAACCGGGTTGGCGGATCGGGGACATTTCAGAAACGATCCAGCGGTACGTTGAAAAGCAAGGGTTCCAGTTGGTTCGTGATTATGCGGGACATGGGATCGGCCGGCAGCTTCACGAGGATCCGCAAGTCCCGAATTACGGGAAGTCGGGGCGCGGCGCCAAGATCGAGCCGGGACTGGTGCTCGCGATCGAGCCGATGGTGACGGAAGGGCATTATGCGGTGGAGACACTTGAGGACGGCTGGACGGTGGTCACGAAAGACCGCAAGAACGCCAGTCATTACGAAGATACAATCGTTTTTATAGAAGATGGATTCATAAATTCAACAAGCGATGAGGTTTTTTAGGCGATGCCGAAAGAAGATGCGATCGAAGTGGAAGGAACGGTGATCGAGCCTTTGCCCAATGCGATGTTCCGCGTCGAGCTTGAGAACGGGCATAAGGTGCTGGCGCATATCTCCGGAAAAATGAGGATGCATTACATCCGTATCCTTCCGGGAGACAAGGTGAAGATGGAGCTTTCTCCGTACGATCTGACGCGAGGAAGAATTACTTTTCGAGTGAAGTGAATTATCTGAGGTGAAAAAATGAAAGTTCGAAGTTCGGTCCGAAGAATCTGCGAAAATTGCAAGATCGTGCGCCGCAAGGGCTACGTGTACGTGATTTGCAGTAATCCGAAGCACAAGCAGCGACAAGGTTAATTGATTTTTTAAGAAAGGATTCAGAGTATGCCGCGTATCATTGGGGTGGATATCCCGAGGGAAAAAAGAGTGGATGTGGCGTTAACCTACCTGTATGGAATCGGGAAAACGCTTTCAAAGAAGGTTTTGCTGGAAGCTAAAGTGGATCCGGCGAAACGCGCCAAGGATTTGACCGAGGCCGAGGTCTCGGCGCTGACGTCGATCATTCAAAAGACCACGAAAGTGGAAGGGGATCTTCGCCGTGAGATCCAGATGAATATCAAGCGTTTGATGGATATTCGTTGCTATCGCGGGTCAAGGCATTTGAAGGGCCTGCCGTGTCGCGGGCAGAGAACGCATACGAATGCGCGCACCCGCAAGGGAAAACGCAAAACCGTGGGCGGGCTCGCTAAAGGGGCACCCGCGCCTAAGTAAAATGACGGCATCCCTTGCGACGAATCTCAAGGGCTAGCCGGAATTTTATCCTGAGCGAGCAGAAGTGAGTCGAAGGATCAAGGGAATAGTTCCCAAGCATTCATCAAAAAAAAGGTAAAAAACATCATGGCCAAAAAGAAGATCAAACACATCGTCCGCGGCGTAGCGCATATCGCGGCAAGTTTCAACAACACGATCATCACGATCACCGATGCCGGCGGCAACTGTGTCTGCTGGGAATCTTCGGGCTCGGCGGGGTTCAAGGGTTCCAAGAAGTCGACGCCCTTTGCGGCGCAGATGGCTTCCGAGAAGGCCGCCAAAAAGGCCATGGAATTCGGGATGAAGGAAGTCGAAGTCTACATCAAAGGTCCGGGCGCAGGCCGGGAATCCGCCATCCGTGCGCTCCAGGCCGCTGGGCTCGCGATCAGCGCGATCCATGATATCACGCCGGTGCCGCATAATGGCTGTCGTCCGCCGAAGAAGAGGAGAGTTTAATTTATGGGAAGATATCGCGGTCCAGTGATCCGGTTGCACCGCCGGGAGGGTGTGAATCTCGGTCTCAAAGGTCGCCGTACGACCGATGAGAAACATGACAAACGTTTGTCGAAACCGCCGGGCCAGCACGGTCTCTCCCGCCAGAAAATCTCCGACTATGGCGTGCAGCTCCGTGAGAAACAAAAAATGAAGAGGATCTATGGGGTGACCGAGCGCCAGTTTCGCGTGTTTTTCGCGCGCGCGGTCCAGATGAAGGGCGTGACCGGCGAGATGTTGATCCAGATCCACGAACTGCGCCTCGACAATGTGGTGTTCCGGATTCTTTTTTCCGGATCTCGCAGAGAAGCACGTCAAATGGTCGGACACGGGCACATCATTGTCAACGGC